>Ga0209550_10000587_pt1 | contig 34635 bp, 34 predicted proteins | sample LauGreSuBDMM15SN_2_FD_187567 | JGI IMG/M metagenome (GOLD analysis project Ga0209550, IMG submission 187567) | Freshwater lake microbial communities from Lake Michigan, USA - Su13.BD.MM15.SN (SPAdes) (version 5) | ecosystem: Environmental > Aquatic > Freshwater > Lake | place: Lake Michigan... | reverse complement strand
AATATCTGCTTTTTCTTGAGCATCTGATCCCTTAATTAATACAAACCTCATACCAGCATCAAACATCTGCTTAAAATCTATTGGTTGATCATTGGGATGTTGCCATCTACTGATATCTGAACCTTGAATTCTTCCGCCAGTTAACTTACTTGTTTCCTCAGTGATAAATAAAGCATTGTTGTTAGCAAATGTTTTTGAGTTATCAACCTTGAAGTTTGCTGGCTTTGAAATCATCTTTTTCTTTCCTACTAAAACGATGGCTCGATACTGACCTTCAGCCTTAATTGCAGTAGCAACTGTGGTTATCCGCCAAGAACCTGCAGCAGTAGCAGTTGTTTTAAGAGGTGTTTCTTTCCAGGTAGTCCCATCAAAACTTTGAATACTTATATTGGCCTTAGAAGCTGGCTTAACCTGACCATAAAAAGTAACTAATGATTCACCAGCATTTGGTGTGCTCTCAACATTAAATGAGATGGCAGTTTTTGCAGCTGCCCCATTTGCAGATGGCACTAAGCCAAAACAAACGATCAGAGCAATTGCAGCAGTGGTTGATTTTCTCACCGCTCTATTATTGTGGGTGATATCCCTAAAACTGATTTAATCGCATCATTTAAGGCTTGCGTGTGGGAAGGATTACGTGTTGTCTTAAAATCATGAGGGTTTGCAAATTTTTGGCTATCAGCAAAATCTAAGGTTAATTGATTGTTCTCATAGGAAACCAAGCGTGCATCAAAGAAAGCAAGCCAAGTAATTCGATCCTTTTCAAGAAGTAGATCAAGCACTTGGTTCCATTGACTTTTTATTATTTGCAAATCCATGCGCTAAATTAAAAATCCATAAACAATCAAAAGCACGAGTAAAACAAGTGCTCCTTTTTCAATATATTTTTTAGTTAGTATTTTTTTAAATAATGGAACAAAAGTCACGCAAAGTGTTGTTAGACCAACAAGAATCAACACCAAACTTTTAATCAAATTATTAGAACTTCCAACTTGATATTGTAGATTAATCAGTCCCATTGCTAAAATTGCATAAGATCCAAATCGGTAATTGTTAATCGATGTCATTTTTTCTTACCTCATCATACTTGTAGAATTATTTTTGTGGACTTCAAGCATCCATTTGTTATTACCAAGGCTGACCATGAAGAATAATTGTTTTTTCTTCTGTCATTTCAGCAACCGTAGATCTAATACCCTCTTTTCCAACTCCAGAGGATTTGAGTCCGCCATAAGGCATTAGATCTGCTCGCCAAAGGGGAGTCCAATTAATATGAATATTACCAACATCAAGCTCTCGGGCGGCATGAATTGCAGAATTAATATTCTTTGTAAAAATTCCAGCACCAAGTCCGTAGATAGAGTCATTTGCCAGGGCTAACGATTCGGTCAAGCCATTAAATGTACTCACAGAAACTGCTGGACCAAATAACTCTTCCTGCGCAAAAGAGGATTTTGGATTTACATCATAAACAATTGCTGGCTTAATCATGGCTCCAATCCTTTCACCGCCGGTTAATAATTTTGCTCCATCTTTTACTGCGTCGGAGATGGACTTCTCAACTCTTAAGGCCTCTTTTTCTGAGATTAGAGTGCCAACATTAGTTTCATTTTTTTTAGGATCACCAATTTTGATAGCATTAACCTTGGGTTTAAGCGCATCTAAAAAATCATTTAAAATCTTTTTATCAACAAGGACGCGCTGGACTGAAATACATACTTGTCCAGCATTTACGTAACCCCCGATGGCGATCGAGTCAGTTGCATGCTCAATGTCAGCATCATCTAAAACTATTACAGGACAAGATGAGCCCAATTCGAGAGATAATTTTTTAATTCCAGAAATTGAGGATATCCGTTTACCCGTAGCGGTTGAACCAGTAAAAGACACTTTTCTCACTCTCGGGTCTGATACTAATGCGTCACCTAGGCTGGCTCCAGAACCTGTTACCACCTGTAAGACATTTTCAGGTAGTCCAGCTTCTTTGAAATATTTAGCGATAATCAAAGCAGTTAGAGGCGTCGTTCTAGCTGGCTTGAGTACAACTGAATTTCCAACTGCAAGTGCAGGTGCAACTTTATGAAGGACAAGTAAGGCTGGATAATTGAATGGACTAATTGCAACAACAATTCCGACCGGCTGCCGAAGCGTGAATCCAATTTTATCTAGACCAGTGCCTTTATTTGCATCTAATGGAAGTGAATTACCATAAAGATGGCTACCTTCAAATGAGGATAATCTTATTATTTCGGCACACCTTGCTGCCTCAGCTCTTGCTTCAGAGATACTTTTTCCTGTTTCGCCACAAATTACTAGCGCTAATTCCTCCACATTTGATTGAGCTATTGATGATGCTTTCAAAAGTATTTCGCTTCGAATATGAGCCGGGGTACGGCGCCACTGGCTTGCTCCAATTTGTGCCGCAATCAGGGCTTGGTCGATATCATTTAAAGTTGCAACAGGTACTTCACCCTGAACTGCACCATCGTACGGCGATTTTATTTCTTCTAAAATCATAAACTTTGACAGCCCCATATCAGTTTGTGAAATCCATACCAGCAGGGTTAAAGCCTATCCTGCAAAGTTATCTCTTTCTAGCCTGAGAATTACTTAATTGAATTGATAAAGTTATATGCTCAAAATCGCTGATTTTGTCTGGATTTTATGAATCAGTCTTAAAAGCCTAGGCTAACTAAATGGTTTACGATCCAAAAATGAAGGATATTTTGGTAAATCGAGATTTAACCAAAAGAGGATTTGCTTGCGCGGCAATTGCTTTTGCAATGATGGGCTTCACATCCACATCCTGGGGTCCGATGCTTCCTTGGATTGCTGAGAGATCTCAACTGTCAATTTCAAATTCAGGATTGATTTTAGCTGGATTTACACTCAATACTTTGATTGGAACAGTGGTTGTACAGATTTTTGGACCAAAAAAAGATTTAATTTGGTTTATTAGGCGTGGAATTACTATCGCTTTTATAGGATTTATTGGTGTAGTTACTTTCTACAGCGCACTTTTGGTTTTTCTAAGTGGCTGTTTTGCTGGTCTAGGGTATGGCGCAACTGGAATTGCTCTCCTCCAACTATTTACAAGAAGTAGTAATGCTAGTCATCTTCGGATGAATCTTGCTAGTGCGGCTACTGGAGCTGGTGCTCTGGCAGGCCCATTTACAATCGCCATGGTTGGTACGAATTATATACCTCTCATTATTATTTTTTCCATTGGTAGTTCGTTTACTGCAACTCTATTTATGACAGGTGCTGCATGGAAAGTAGAAAAATATTCTCATTCGTCTCAAACCAAAAAAAATAAATTTCGACTCATTATGATTTTACTGGCGATCACTTTCTATTCAGGATTAGAAAACTCAATCGGCGCATGGCTGCCAACAATTATTAGTAATGTCAATGGGACATTGGAATCTGGCGCATTGAGTAGTGCTTTATTCTATTTTTTCTTCTCTATCGGTCGCTTTGTGGGTGTTTTTTTAGCAAAATATTTAGAGCCCCCTAATATTATTTTAATTTGCATAATTTCAACTATAGTGCCATTTAGTTTGGCGCTATTTTTTCAATCTAATTTGGGATTGCTGCTTGGGTTTTGTGGGCTTTTCTTAGGACCAATTTTCCCGAATTCATCAAGCTGGATAGCAAGTAAAACTCCAGGATTTCCATTGGCAACAACTGTTTTAATGCTCTCAATTATGTTTGGTGGGTTTTTATTTCCACCAATTTTAGGCTTTATTTTAGAATCAACCGGAGTGGTCGGATTTATGTATGGCTTAACGACCCTGTTGCTACTGTCAGTAACTTTATTTGTGTCCAGTTATATTAAGTGGCGTAAATAAATTTATCTTGGAGTACCGTTCCATTTCCAGCCGCTCCTTCGCGCTGTACCAGATAATTCCGTCCTACCGGCTAACCACAATAAAAGTTCGCCAGATGAATTGTAATTTGGATAGGTGACGGTACCGGAAAAAACTCTATTTATCGCAAATTCAGCTGCAGAATTGTTTGGGATAAAGTCAATACCAAAGCCTTTAGTTAAATCATATGTATGAACGCTAACTTCAATCACTCCCATTGCGGCAAAACCTATTGGATCAGAGATACCGTATGCGTGCCAAGCTCGATCATCAGGGCTAGCTACAGAAACAACCTTTTGTAAAACTTTTGCAGCCGTTTGTATCATGCTTAGATATTCAACAGGTTTAGCATGCGGCTTTTTTTCAAATAGAACGGGCTGGTAAGTGTCAATTCGTTTGCCAACCACTTGATACGAATACTCTAAACATGCTCGCATCGTGTGAATCGCAGTTTGGGCCTGAGTCCATTCCAAATCTGGCGTTTTTGATTCCCAATCTAGATCAACCGTTGGCAAAAGTGCTTGATACAGTTCTTCAGCTGCGACATTCACCCAGCTTCCAGCAGTTATTAATTTATCCATCTACTTACTATACACAGAAACTACTTACCAAATCTGTACAATGTATAAATGCCCGGTCTATTTGATGAAATAAAAATAAGGGAACTTACAATTTCCAATCGAATATGGCTTTCCCCAATGTGCCAATATTCAGCAGTTGACGGGTTGCCAAATACATGGCACATGGTTCATTTGGGTAAATTTGCTATGGGTAAAGTTGGGCTTCTAATGGCGGAAGCCACTGGCATCTCCGCAAATGCCAGATCAACCTTGCATGATGTGGGAATTTGGAATGACCAACAAGTTAAAGCGTGGAAGTTAATCACTGATTTTGTAAAACAACAAGGCTCTAAAATTGGTGTACAACTTTGGCACGCAGGTCAAAAGTCTTCGACCACAACTCCTTGGCAAGGTCAAGATTACGTTGGGTTAGAGGCTGGAGGTTGGCAGGCGGTTGCGCCTAGCTCAATTGCATTTGGGAAATTACCAATACCCCGTTCATTAACTACCGATGAAATCAAATCTATTGTTAAAGATTATAAGAGTGCGGCCGAAAGAGCGGTCAAGGCAGGTTTTGATGTTGTTGAGATTCATGGCGCACATGGGTATTTAATTCACTCTTTTCTGTCTCCAATCACAAATATTCGCAAGGATGAATACGGTGGGAGTTTTGAAAACAGAATTAGATTTGTTACAGAAGTTGTGCAAGCTATTCGCCAAGTGTGGCCTGATAACTGTCCATTATTTTTACGCACATCCTCACATGATTGGATTGAAGGAGGCTGGACTACCACTGAAAATACACAGCTGGCAAAAATATTATTACCGTTAGGAGTCGATCTAATTGATTGCTCTTCAGGGGGAATCAAAGCCGACATTAATTACCCAGTGGCTCCTGGATATCAAGTGCAGTTTTCAGAGAATATAAAAAAAGATTCCAAAATATTAACCTGTGCAGTTGGCATAATCACTGAACCACTAGTTGCGGAGGAGATTATCAGATCAAACAAAGCAGATGCAGTCATGCTGGGACGAGAGCTTCTTCGTAACCCAAATTGGGTATTGAATGCTGCGGAGGTCTTAGGTGTAGATTTAGAATGGTTAAACCAATACAAACAGGGAAAGCCAAGAAAAAAATTGCCTTACTAAATTACTTTTTAGTTCGGGGTAAAGAGATTTAGATCTTTTTAGGACCTTAAATCTAATCATTTTTAACTCTGTGTATACTAAAGTAAAGTCAGGTTGGGTAGATTTAAATACAAATTGGGAGGCTCTATGGATGTCGAGCAGACCGTTGAAAACTTAGGTGTTGAATTTTGGAATTGGCGAACTCTTCAGCAGCCAAGATCACATGACGATATTCCTCGGCTTGAGCGAATAACAAACTGGAAACCAGCCTGGAGTGCTAGCGATGTTAAAAAATACAAAACAGACATCTTAGATTTCGAACACCGTTGGCGAGCTATTGAAGTGGGTTCAGTTGATAATATAAAAGTCAGTAAAGCAAGCTGGATTGATTATCAATTAATTGGAAGCGCCATACATAGAGTTTATTGGGAGTTAGATTATTTAAAAGTTTGGCAAGAACAACCACGTTTCTACATCGATCAAACTGTTGGAGTATTGTTTGATCTATTACTACCTCTAAAAATTAATGAAGAAATAATTCAAGATGCTATCTTTACACTTGAAAGCACTTCAGAAATATTAAAGTCAGGTGTTGATAATTTATTAGGTCATGCAGTAAAAGCTTATGCAATTGTTGCTATTGATTTATTGAAAGATATAGATAATCAATTGCGAATTGTAAAAAAAGAATTATTAAAATTTACTCCAGCAGGCCTGGCATCAAAACTTGAAGATTCAATTGAAGGTGCTATACAAGCTTTGATTGAATTTCGAGAATGGCTTAATTTGAATTTAAGTTCTTTTAAACCGATTGTTGCGATAGGCAAAAAAAATTATGAATGGTTTTTTAAGAATGTTGCATTAGTGCCTTTTTCTACCCATGAACTAAATTTGATTGGGGAACTTGAATGGGATCGGGCTGTAGTACTTGAACAGATAAGTTTAAATAAAAATAAGAGTATTCCAGTCCCACCAATTCCAAGTACGGATCTAGATCAAGTTCTCAATGAAGCAAAAGCTGAGACCCAGGTGCGAAGTTTTTATGAAGAGCAGGGAATTCTTTCGCAACCGAAAACGCTGAAACACTATTTGAATGCCCCTCTTCCGACCTACCTAGCACCAATCAAATGGCTAGGCGTAACTGATGACCTGACTGGGCCCTCCCGAGTTGATGAGGATGGCTATTCGTATGTACCAAAACCTCATAATGATTTGCCATATTTTTATGCGGCAAATGCTCGCGATACAAGAGCTGGAATTGTTCATGAAGGTGCGCATTATCAGCAATTAGCTATGGCGTGGCGACATGAGCGAGTGCTTCGCCGCTATTACTACGATTCAGGAGTCAATGAGGGAATTGCTTTTTATAATGAAGAATTACTTCTGTCTGCTGGATTATTTGATGATGCAGTTCATACTCAAACGGTTATGTATAACTTTATGAAATTGCGGGCTATGCGAGTAATAGTAGATGTAGGCCTTGCTACTGGAAAGCTCGATATTCCATCAGCGACCGACTATTTAGAGAAGAAAGTTCCAATGGATCATCAAACAGCCTATGAAGAAGCAGTTTTCTTTTCCTCCTCCCCTGGACAGGCGCTAACTTATCAAATTGGTAAAACTCAAATACTCAAACTCTTTTCTGATGTAGTTTCAGACCGAAAAGCAAAATCTGACAAATTTGATATGAAAGAATTCCATGATTACCTATGGAAGAATGGCAACGTCCCACTATCCTTACTGCGCTGGGAATACTTAGGTGACAGTTCAGATATAAGAGCAATTCTCGAGGGAAATTAATATTCCACCAACAAAGAAATGAGGAATAAATGAATAAAGATCAAGAGTATATGTGGAACGGTGTTCTGACCATGTATGAGGGTTTTGTTGAAAAAAATCGACCAAAGATTGATAAATTTATAAATGAGGAATGTACCGTCTGGGATTCTTCTGAAAGAGACTTAGCTTTTGGCTTGAAAGGATTAAACGAGATTCGTGGCCGGCGCCCAAACGATCCAAGCGCACCTCAAGTTGAAAAAATTGAAGCAACTGATCCGGTAATTGATGTGTATGGTGATTTTGCAGTTGCTCGACATTATCTTAAGGTCATTTATAAGAGTAATTCATCTGCAACTCGTGAAGTTCGCAATACTGGTATTTGGCGTAAATTTCCACAAGGTTGGCAGTTAATCCACAATCATGAAGATGAGCTTCCACTCAAATAGAAATTAGATAAGGAGTACCTATGTTCAATTATCAAGAACGTCGTAAAAAACTGTATGCACTTATGGAAAAAGAGTCGGTTGACTTAATATTTCTGCCCAAGCATTCGGCAGATCTAGATTACTTGTTGGGCACTGAACGCAGGGTTGTTACTTTCGGTAATGTTGCATATACCCACCACTGGGTAGCGGGCGCTTTTCTTCACCCTAAGAGTGATCCTAAAATTATATTACCGCGAATGATAGTTGAGTTCGACTCGCCAAATGGCGTTGATCCAAATACTGTCACGGTAAATGAAACTGATGATGCCCACGCAATATTCAAAAAAGTTGCAGAAAGCTTCGGAAAAGTTAAAAAAATTGCGGTCAGTGCTCGTACTTGGAGTGAAACGCTGATTCACATCATGCAAATCTTTCCCGATGCAACAGTAGTGAATGCTGAGGATTTAGTAAATCAGTTAAGAAGAATTAAGTCCAAAGAAGAAATAGAAGAAATGAGTAAAGCATGTTACTTAGTTGATGAAGTCCTAGCTCAAGTTGAGAATCGAGTTGTTGTTGGAGTTTCTGAGCTTGATCTAAAGACTGAAATAAATTTTCAAATGAATGAAAAAGGTTCTAAGACTGAATCATTTGATACTGCAGTTTGGTCGATGGGGCCAAAAAATAATCGCGATGCTTCTGATCGAAGGAGTAGTAATCCGATAGATGGTGGAATGGGAGTATCATTTGACTTTGGATCGGTAATTAACGGCTACTGTTCAGATTTTGGGCGTACTATTTTTGTTGGTGATCCTTCAGGGGAGTATCAAAGAGTTTATGAATTAGTTATGGCAGCTCAAGCTGCAGGTATTGCTGCAGTTAAGCCTGGTGTTCCTGCATCCGAGGTTCATAAAGCAACAAGAGATGTGATCGTTGAGGGTGGATATGGAGAGTGGTTTCGACACAGGACTGGTCACTGTATAGGTCTTGATGTACACGAGTTTCCCTACATTTCAGAGGAGGACCACACGCCACTTGAAATAGGAATGACTTTTACAATCGAACCATCTATTTTTTGGCCGGGCAAAGTCGGCGTCAGAGTTGAAGATGTTATTGTCGTTGAAGAAAACGGTGGTCGCAAAATAAATAAACATTCGACTGATTTAGTAGCCAATTGATTTAGTTTCTAAAGCACCATAGCTGAAGAACAGGTAATTTAGGCACATTTTTCTGCCCATCCAACAACCGTGGGTGGGCCCCGAGGGCCGAGAATGAGGCTATTTTTAGGCTGAAATAGGCCTCTAATAAGCGTAAAATCACTTCTAAATCAGCCGGGGCCAACAGGTTGACTTAAAATTTTCTAGTGGGCAGACTTTCCTCACTACGTCGGAAACTACCTTGAAATAACTGCATGTTATCGACGGGTACCTAGGAGAAAGAAAGGCATTACCAATGAAGCTCAACTTAAGAAAAGTTGCATGCATTGCGGTTTCTACAGCAGTAGCAATTACTGGATTTGTGGCAGCCCCAGCTCTTGCAGCACCTAAAAATTTGACTGTGGAGACTGTATTTCAGTTAACCTCCACGGATCCTGCTCGCTCATTTGAGCAGACAGGAAACATGATCAATCGTGCACTGTACGAAACTCTTCTTACATACAAAGGTGGAGATGCATCAACTCCGGTTGCTGGTATTGCCTCAAAGTGGGTTGTGAATGCAGATGCAACAGTGTTTACCTTTACTCTAGATTCAAGAGCTAAGTTTGCAAATGGAACTAAGGTCACCTCAGCAGATGTTGTTTTCTCTTTGAATCGTTTAAAGAATGTAAAGGGAAATCCTTCATCATTAATGAACGGTATAACAGTATCTGCACCAAATGCATCAACTGTTGTATTGACAACTGAGAAGTCAACTCCTCAGGTACTTGCCATTGTTACTTCACCTGCTCTGGGAATTCTAGATAGCAAAGAAGTGAAGGCCAATGGTGGAACTGATGCTGCCGACGCAAAAGACACAGATAAAGCACTTGAATTTTTAAAGACTAAATCTGTAGGTAGCGGACCATATGTACTAAGTTCCTTCAATTTAACAACTGAGGTTGTTTTGAATAAGAACACAAAGTACTGGGGTGCTGCAAAGGCAGGTTATGACAAGATTATTGTCCGTAACGTTCCAGTCGCCGTACAACGCCTAAATGTAATTAAGGGAAGCTCCTCTATTGCAGTTGATCTGTCACCAGATCAAGCAGCAAATGTTGGAAACAAGGTAAATGTAGTTACTGGCAAGGCATCAAACGTATTTTTCTTCTACCTAAGCCAAAATGCTACCTTCTCACCAGTGACGGCGTTCACCTCTAAGGCCAAGTGCATCGAAGCAGTTAGATATGGAATCAACTACAAGAAGATTGTTCGTTATGCTGGTTTGGGCGCAATCCAAGCTCCAGGAATCATTCCAAGCTTCTTCTCCGGTGCTTTAACTCAAAAGGATGCAATCGTGCAGGACACTGCTCGTGCAAAGGCAGCCTTTGATGAGTGCGGAATAAAAGACACTCCAGTTTCAATCGGGTACTGGGGCGATGGCGGAGCTGTTAATGGGCTCAACTTTGGTTCACTTGCCGCATTAGTCGAAGAAGACCTTCGCGCAATTGGGTTTAAGCCAAAGTTAACAGGAGCACCAATTGCAGTTTCTCTTCCTCTTTATCGAGACAACAAAGAAGAAATGGGTCTTTGGTTGTGGGGTCCAGACTGGCCAGATTCAACTAACTACACCGAGAGTTTCAGCCCAGGTACTAAGGTTGGACTTCGTATGGGTTGGCTTGCTGGATCTGATGCAACTGTTGAAAACCTACGAGCAAAAGCAGCAACTGAGACTGATGCTAAAAAGAGAGCGGCACTATTTACTGAGTGGCAAAAAGAGATGAACAAGCGCAGCCCGCTGATTCCTCTTGTGCAACCAGCTGCAATCTTGGTAGCCAATAAATCAGTTAAGGGTGTACAAGATCACCCTATCTGGAAAGTAAATCTTTCCGAACTTAAATAATTAAATTATTTAAGATAAGTTAGATGGAGATGGAGCCAGTTTTAGATAGTAAGGTTGCAAAAAAGCGCCTCTTATCTGGAACTGGCTTCGTTCCATTTATTGTCAGAAGATTGCTTACCAGCGTGCTCCTAGTTTTGGGAGTCACGCTCATATCATTTACGATTACGCAATTAGTACCTGGAGATCCAGTTGCTGCAAACTTAGGGCAAAGTGCATATAGCGACCCAGAGATTGTGGCTGCTTTTGAGAAAGAGTTTGGTTTAGATCAACCCGTACCTATCCAGTATTTTAAGTATTTAGGCAATCTACTCCAGGGTGATTTAGGAATATCGCTGTCATCAAAACGACCGGTAATTGAAGATTTACGAGAGTACTTCCCTGCTACATTTGAAATTGCAATTGTTGCGGTATTTTTATCATTTTTTGTTGGGCTTTTACTAGGTATAATTTCTGCAGTTACTCGTGACCGTTTACCTGATCAAATCATTAGAGTTTTTAGTTTAACTGGTGTATCTATGCCAGCATTTTGGACAGCGCTAACTGCTTTTTATATTTTTTTCTTTGTATTAGGTTGGGCCCCAGGAACAGGAAGACTTGAACCCGGCGGTGAACCACCTCCAAAGGTAACTGGCCTATTCACCATCGATGCCCTAATAGTTGGAGATTTTGCCACCTTTAAGCAAGCCTTTGCTTATTTATTGTTGCCTGCGATGGTTCTGGCAATTTACGCAATAGGTGTGCTGACTAGGTTTACCCGCGCCTCAATATTAGAAATTTTAGGCAATGATTATGTCAAGTCAGCAAGGGCAAAAGGACTACCAGAATATTTAATTATTCGCCGCCATGTTCTTCGTCCAGCTTTACTTTCGATCATCACCGTAGCTGGTGTTGCATTTGCCAGCTTACTGGCAGGCTCAGTCTTAGTTGAAAATGTTTTCTCCTGGCCTGGGCTAGGCCAATATGCGTATCGAGCTGCTGTGGGATTAGACCTACCTGGAATTATGGGCGTTAGCATGGTGGTCGCTACAGTTTATATATTAATGAATTTAATTGTAGATATTCTCTACCGAGTTATTGATCCCCAAATGAAAGAGACAGAATGATTTTTAACTCAACTAAAAATAAAGAAATGTCAAAGAAATCAGAGTCCATCTGGCGTCAACCATTAGCGGTTGTTGGAGTAGGAATTATTTTGATTTGGACTTTATTGGCAGTTTTTGCACCTTGGATTGCACCTTTTGAACCAAATGCGCAGGACGCAGATAAATTTCTACCACCCTCAAGCACTCATTGGATGGGAACTGATGAGTTGAATAGAGATATTTGGAGCCGAGTGGTCTACGGGACTCGAGTATCTTTACCTTATTCAATTTTACTAGTTGTTTTATCGGCGCTACTGGGTTCGATTATAGGTGCAATCTCAGGCTATGCAGGGGGAAAAATAGATTCCTTCTTGATGCGTGTAACTGATATTTTCTTTGCATTCCCAGGAATTGTATTAGCAATGGCAGTAGCTGCTGCTTTAGGGCCTCAGATTAGAAACGCTGTAATTGCAATAACGATCGTGGCATGGCCTATTTATGCCAGATTAGTAAGAGGTTTGATATTAAATGCAAAACAAAATGATTACGTAACGGCATCGGCTTTACTTGGGTCTTCGTCCATGCGCACATTATTTGTTGATTTGCGTCCTAATTTATCTGGACCCATCTTTGTATTAGCCTCTCTTGAGGTAGGTAATGCCTTGTTATTACTATCTGGCCTTTCATTCCTAGGTTTAGGTGCCCAGCCACCAACAGCAGAATGGGGCGCTATGGTTTCGATGGGTGCAATAAATTTTGATCGTTGGTGGGTTGGATTGTTCCCAGGCCTTGCAATTTTAACAGCAGTTTTAGCATTTAATTTTATTGGAGATTCACTCCGAGACGCTCTTGATCCTAGAACAGCAAAGGCATTACGCGACTAATGGACCTATTAACCGTTAAAGATCTTACCGTCACTTTGGCTACTGGAAGTGGCGATGCTCAAGCTGTCAGAAATCTTTCATTTACAGTTGGACTTGGTGAAATATTGGGTATTGCAGGGGAGAGCGGTAGCGGTAAGACGATGACAGCTCTTAGTCTGTTGGGGTTGTTGCCTTATAAGGGTCGGGCAACTGGATCAATTAATTTCAATGGACGCGAGATTTTGACAAGCACAAAACGGGAGTACCGTGATTTGCGTGGCAGAGAAATTGCAATGATTTTTCAGGATCCAATGACCTCACTTCACCCTATGCTAACGATTGAAGTTCAATTAACGGAACATCTAATTCACCACCGAAAAGTGAGCAAGGAAGCAGCTCGAAGATCTGCGTTAGAACTTTTATCTATCGTAAAGATACCTGACCCGGCAGCAGCACTAACTGCTCATCCAACTCAGTTTTCTGGAGGTATGAGGCAAAGAATTGCTATAGCAATTGCATTGGCTTGCGAACCTAAACTTTTGATTGCAGATGAGCCTACAACCGCGTTAGATGTAACGGTACAGGCAGGGATACTAAAACTTCTCCATCAACTTAGGAAAGATAAGAATCTTTCAGTTATGGTGATTACGCATGATCTTGGTGTGCTGTCCTCACTTACAGACCGAATTATGATTATGTATGCAGGATCGGAAGTGGAGTCAGGTCCTACATCTGACATATTGCAACGCTCGCACCATCCATATACCAAAGGATTGATTGCTGCACTACCTGGCAAAGTAAAAGCTGCATCTAAAAATTTGACCTCTATCGAAGGAATGCCGCCTGAGTTAGGTAACTTTCCTTCCGGATGCGCCTTCCATCCTAGGTGTTCTTTCACCATTGATGCTTGTAAAAAAGAGCTGCCTAAAAAAGTTGAAATTAATGGCGAGCATCGAATTTTTTGCCCAGTAAATCCATTTTCCAAATCAGGAAAAGGTATTGAATGAAAGAGATTTTAAGTCTTTCAAATGTGACAGTAGATTACAATCGAAATGGGAATATAGTGCGTGCAGTTGCAGGAGTTGACCTGACCTTAAAGTCTGGTGAAATTCTTGGCTTAGTAGGAGAGTCTGGTTGTGGAAAATCAACCTTAGGTAAGGCAATTGTTGGGATCCTTCAACCAAGTCAAGGAGAGGTTGTTTTTGATGGCCAAACTGTTAAGAAGTTAACAAGAGGTCAGCGACCTAACCACTTTAGAAACTTGCAAATGATTTTTCAAGATCCTTATGGATCGTTAAACCCGCGTCGTAAAATTGGAATTCAAATTGCAGATGGATTGCTTGTAGCCGGAGTGCCTAAAGATAAAGCTTTGGCTCGAGCAGAGGAACTTTTAGAAAAAGTTGGACTACCACGTGCTGCTGTTTTTAGGTTTCCCCATCAATTCTCCGGAGGGCAGCGTCAAAGAATCTCTATTGCTAGGGCACTTGCAGCATCACCAACCGTGATTATTGCAGATGAACCAATATCTGCCTTAGATACCTCTTCGCAAGCACAGGTGGCTAACTTATTGGTTAGCCTAGTTGAGGAATTTAATATGGGAATGATCTTTGTGTCGCATGATCTTTCTATTGTCAGAAGAATTTCAGATCGAGTTGCAGTGATGTACTTAGGAAAAATAGTTGAGGTTGGGACCGTGGATCAAATATGGAACAACCCATCGCATCCTTATACAAAAGCTCTAATCTCTGCAATACCGCATGCTGATGGCACTTCATTTATGCCAAAAGATCTCCCAGGAGATGTCCCAAACCCATTGAACCCACCAAATGGCTGCAGATTTCATCCTAGATGTCCACTTAAAAAATCAGAGTGTGAAGATAATGAGCCCAAGCTAGTCAAGCTCAGTGATGATCGAAGTGTGGCATGTATCCTGCAAAAAGCAGGCACCCCTCCTAATCCAATTTTAATCAACTGATAAATATAAATGCTATTAGTAAATTCAAGAATCGTTGATGTTGCTAGTGGGGAAATTAGTAATTTTGATGCTGTAAGGATCGATAAGAGCGGTCGAATTATTGACTTAGGTAACTCAACTACATTAAACAGAAACGCTTATGAAAATAGAGAAGAAACTGTTGATTTAGAAGGTCGTTATCTTTTCCCAGGTTTAATTTCATGTCATACACACCTGTCGGTAGTATTTCCATTTTCATTAACTGATCCGAATGAAGATCCTGCAATCACTGCATTTCGTGCGGCAGAACGTGCCCACGATGCATTGCATTCTGGTATAACAACAATTCGATGCGTTCATGAGCAAAATCAGGTCGATTTAGCTTTGCGTAGGGCTGCCCAGGCGGGTTGGTTTGCTGGACCACGTATTTATGGAGCAGGTCGCGCACTGTCTACACCGGAAGGGCATGGGAAAGGGTCTGCCTGTAGCTATGCCCAAGATTTTGATGGTTTTTATAAGGCAGCAATTGGTGAATTGGAGGCTGGCGCAGACCACCTAAAAATTTTTATAACTGGTGGCTTAGCAAGGGCAGGTGAAAGTCCTGAGAATCCAGAGATGACTGATGATGAAATTCTAGGGGCGGTAAAGGCTGCTGAAGAACATAATACCTATGTTGTTGCCCACGCTGGCGAGTCAGCGGCTATACAGCAAGCACTTCGCCTTGGAGTGCGCTCCTTCGAGCATGGATATGTAATGGACCAAGAGACTGTAAATGCCATGGCAGCAAAAGATGTTTATTACTCACCAACTTTATGTGTAACAAGATCAGAGAGTTGGATGCGTGAAAAAGGCTTTGAGGAGTCATCAATTCAAAATTGTTTAGCAGTAAGTGATCGTCATCTAGCTAGTGTGAAATTGGCAATTAAAGCTGGGGTTAAAATGACAAATGGTACTGACTATCCCCCTGGGGACTTAGTTGAGGGAGTGCCAGCTGCGCTACATGAACTTTTTTTAATGCATGAGGCTGGATTAAGCACAGTAAAGTCACTGCAATCGATCACCTCAACTGCCGCCGCTTTAATAAAGCAGGAGACAAATTTGGGTCAAATAAAAAAAGGATTTTTGGGAGATTTTATTGCCTTACGCAATAACCCATTAGATGATCCCCAAAATTTACGTGGAATTGAACTAATTATTCAGAATGGTCAAATCATAGAGAGTAAAGTTAAATCATGAGTCAGCAAAAAGTTTCAATATGGTTTGACACTTTGTGCCCATGGGCGTGGATGACATCGAGATGGCTTACTGAGGTCGAGAAAGTTAGGGACATTGATATATCCTGGAACGTAATGAGCCTTTATTTTCTTAACAAAGATAGAACATCAATATCGGTAGAGTATTTGGATAATGCTAAACTTGCATTAGGGCCACTCAGAATCATAACTAAAGCTGAAAAATTATATGGATCAAAGATCAAAGCTGATCTATACACTGCATTTGGCGAAGAAATTCACTTAAATAAAATGAAGTTTTCAGATGAATTAAATAAAAAAGTGCTTTTAAAAATGAACTTTGCCGATGATCTATTTAACTTTGCCCAAGATGTTAGCTTGGATGAAGCAATATTAGATAGCCACAACTCAGGACTTACTAAGGTTGGAGAAGATGTCGGCACCCCCATAATCAGCGTTGGTGACGTAGCTTTTTTTGGCCCAGTTATTTCACCTGCCCCTAAGGGTGAGGAGGCTGGCAAACTATTTGATTCAGTAGTTGGAGTGGCAAGTTATAGCGGATTCTTTGAAATTAAACGAACCAGAACTGTAAAACCTATATTTAGCTAGCCAATTTAGCCAAAAGCAGATCTAATTCATCCATAAGCACCTTTATTTTTTTAACCCTGTCTGCGCCTTCAGCCCCAAGGTCGGCAAATTTTGTTATTGGTGGCCTAACATCTCCCACAGGATAACCACGGACCGATGCAAGAGCTTTGGAATAGCATTGGTGACCATATGTTGGATGACCCTCAGCGATAATATGATCAATTTTTGTGATTAACCTATTGATACTTTTTGCATCCTCAATTCTACCTAGACTCAAATATTCACAGATGATTGTGGATGCTTCTGGAATATAATTTGCGTAAGGATTTACATATCCAGTTGCACCAAGTTGGTAACTCTCTACTACTCTTTCTCCAGCAAAAACTTTCACCAATCCATTTGATTCTTCAATAACATCACGAACTCGAGCAATATCTTGGCTTGCTTCTTTTATATATCTAACTTGTTCAAAAGATTTAGCCAGTTTGGCAACTAGCTTAGCTGGCATATCTACGTTGGAAGTAAACGGATTGTTATATAACATAATAGGTACTGAAACTTCATCACATATAGCTTTGTAGTATTGAAAAATTTCTTCGTGTGTTGGAGTGTAGTAGTAAGGTGGCAAAATCATTAAACCGTCACAGCCCAACTCTTGAGCTTTTTTACTGTAACGAACTGCCTTAGGGGTATATGCATTAGTAGTTCCCACTAAGACATCAATTCGCCCGGCAACGTGTTTAACAGCAGTTTCTATAACTAAATCCCGTTCATCATCACTTATCGCCAGGAATTCGCCAGTCGTACCAAGAACAATAATTCCAGGAGATTTTGACTGAATTTGCCAATCAATTAAGTTTTTAAGTTTCTGGGTATCAATCAGTTTGCCATCTGCCGTAAATGGTGTTACCAAAACTCCGTAACTACCTTTAAACTCTTTAGTCAAAGTGCTCCTGACTGCTCTATCAGCTTTACATGTACGCTACTATAATAATATGTTTGAGAGTACACATCAAATCATGGTTAAAAGACATTCTGATGTAATAATTGTGGGCGGTGGAGCATCCGGCTGCGCAGCTGCTTATTATTTGGCGCTTGCTGGTGTGGATGTCGCACTTTTGGAACAATTTGATCTAAATACACAAGCCTCTGGGAGGAATGCTGGAAGTCTGCATGGACAAATCCAATTTGAACCATTTGATGAACTAGGAGATGAATGGGCAAAAAAATTTTTACCCGGGCTTGATTTTTTAGCAGAGTCATTAAAGATTTGGAAAAATCTATCAAAGCAACTGGACACTGATTTAGAGGTTGGCGGTAGTGGTGGTTTGATGGTGGCTCAAACTGCATCTGATATGAAAGCGCTGGCTAGAAAAGTAGCACTTGAAAATGAGATTGGTATCAAGTCACGCTTGATTGATCGTACTGAACTAAATGAAAAAGCTCCGTACATCTCTAAAAATATGTTGGGGGCTGCATATTGTCCTATTGAAGGGAAAGCAAATCCCCTGATAACGGCACCTGCATTTGCTGCGCGAGCTCAAGATTTAGGAGCCAGTATTTTTACTGGTGTTGAAGTTTTTGAAATTTTAAAAGAACCGAATCACTTTAAATTTATTACCGGCAGTGGTGAATTTACTTCAAATCAAGTTATCTTGACTGCAAATGCTGGTTTACCAAAGTTGTCAAAATATTTAGGACTAGATTTACCAATTACCGATGTTCCTGTGCAAGTTTCAGTAACAGAGCAAGTTGAGAAATTTGTTAATCATCTTATTTATTTTACTACTGAAAAATTGACCTTCAAGCAAGCCAACTCAGGGTCACTATTAATTGGTGGGGGATGGCCTGCAAAATATAATAAAAATAATACTCCAACTCTAAATGTAGAGTCATTACAATCAAATCTTAGAGTCGCATTAAAAGTATGTCCTTCAATAAGTAAAGTAAAGGTTATTAGAACTTGGATCGGTGTAGGTAATGGAACCCCTGATCACAATCCAATTATTGGTGAACTACCTAACTGCTCAGGTGCATTCATTGGTATGTATCCGTATATGGGCTTTACTGCATCCCCATTGATGGGTCAGGTATTGGCACAATTAATTTTAGGTAAATCCACATCTATTGATTTGAAACCATTTTCACCAACAAGGTTTTTGTAGTTTACTGGGGCGACTTTCTGGCTCCAATTCTTCGGGCTCTTTCTAGTTGAAGCGACCAAGGAATTTTTTCACCCAATTCTTCAGCAGCACTGATTGCCCATCTTGGATTTCGCAACATTTGTCTACCAATCATTACAGCATCACTGTTATCTGATTTAATAATTTCCTCTGCTTGAGTTGCTTCAGTTATTTGGCCGACAGCAGCAGTAAGTATTGCGGCTTTCTGCTTAATTTCAGCAGCAAAGTGGACTTGATAGCCAGGCCCAGTTGTAATTTTTGCATCATGCACCAAACCACCCGAAGAGACATCGATTAAATCGACACCATTATCTTTTAAAATTTTACAAAGCTCAATTGATTGATAAAGATCCCAGCCACCTTCAACCCAATCAGTTGCAGAAATTCTTACAAACAGTGGCATGTCCTCGCCAATTTTTTCTCTTATAAGTTTTGCGGTATCAACTAACAGTCTTGTCCTATTTTCAAAACTACCTCCATATTTGTCATTACGTGTGTTTGTTAAGGGTGAGAGAAATTGATGAAAAAGATATCCGTGTGCAGCATGTATTTCTATCAAATCAAAGCCAGAATCTTTGGCTCTCATACTTGCCTCTATGAATTTAACCTTTAATTCTTCTATTTCTAAGATGGACATTTCTTTGGGTTCTGGAAAGTTTTTATAACTAATTGCGCTTGCACTTTTTGTCGTCCAACCACCATCTGCCTGACTAGCGATCTCATGATCATCCCAGGGAAGCATTGTGGATCCTTTACGTCCCGCATGGGCTAATTGAATTCCAATTTTCACCCCTTGGCTGTGAACAAATTTAATTATTGGCTCAAAGGCATCAGCTTGTTTTGTATTCCATATTCCTGTACAGCCTAAAGAGATTCTAGCCTCAGGCTCCACCCCAGTAGCTTCCACCATAATTAAACCTGCTCCACCTGTAGCGAAAGAACCTAGATGTATTTTGTGCCACTCCCCAACAACACCATCAATTGCAGAGTATTGACACATCGGACTCACCCAAACCCGATTACTAAATTCAATTGAACGAATTTTGATTGGAGTAAAGAGTTGTGATGTCATGTTGCAAAACGTACCATAGGTTGGCAGACTAGCATGATGGATCAACCAAGCCCAATGAGATTGCCATCTGATGAAAATATTTCGCGTGGGCCTAGAATCACTTTTAAAATAAATGGAACCCTGAAGAGTGGTTACCTGGGGGAGAGTATTGCAACAGTTTTATTGGCTGAAGGCATAGTTATTATGCGAACAACGACTCAAGGACAATCGAGAGGTGTATTTTGCGGAATGGGAGTTTGTTTTGACTGTCTAGTTGTAGTGGATGGTATTCCAAACACTAGAGCTTGTATGACCTGGATTAAAGATGGCATGGATATACAAATCCAAAACGGACTTACATCTTTAAAGTGATTCTAGTAAGTGCTTTCGACTAGTGAAACATATTGATCATCTGGATCTTTAAAGTAGACATATTTAAATTCAGATTTACCAACATCTAGCGTTTGAATTTCACTGTGGGTCTCAATTCCTAATTGCCTGAGCACCTCTACAGCCTTCTTAATATTCTGAACACCTATTCCAAAATCCATTGGCCCAACATGACCCCACTCGCCTCGACAGTCCTCCCAAAGTGGTGTTAAGCGAACTGGTTCGATACCAGCGCCTTCGCCTGATAACCAAAGAGTCATGTGATGACCAGGTAGTGCCCGCCCAACTTGATACCACGGAGCCATTGGTTCAAAAAAATCCTTTGATTCAAAAATTTGATCGATAAAACCCAGTTGCTTGTAAAAATCAGTAGTTACCTTCATATCATGCACACCAAAAGCAACATGATTTACCCCTTCAATCCGAGGAGAAGCCGGGCGTGATGTCCATAATCCTTTCCAATCAATTAACTCGACTTTACCCATCCATGGATCTGCAATATATGCAATATCAAGATCAATTTTTTGATCACCTACACTGGCGCTAAGTGGCTCCATAAGAGATTTGCAATTCAAGTTATCCACTAAATGTCTAAAAATTTTCTCTGTATGAAGTGTGTGCAAGCAAACCTCTGCTAAACCTACTTCGCCGTATCCAATCCCTGCTGGATATGCAGGCGCTCCATCCCCATCTAAGCGTTGAACTAGCTTCACCTTTCCAGGGCCAAGCCTGGTTGAGAAACGATTACCAAGCATTACGATGCGAGCCTTCACATCTCGTTTTTTGCAAATTTCTTCAAGGCCAGGTACCGGACCGGTGTAGTCAAAATATTGTTCTGTAAAGCCTAATTTATTACCCCAAAATTCAAGTGCCTGTTCCATATTTGCCACACCAATACCTGCATGGTCAACGCCTCGAAAATTTATCATCTTGTGCAACTCCAGTTGTTCATGGTTTCTTACCTTTTCTTAGTTTATGAATTGAGAACATTACATTCAATTAAGATTTTACGAATTTTTGCAATACTGTCTTCATCTGTTATTGGTAGCCTAGGGGGTCTAACTGTGCCCGAATCTACCCCAATAAGTTTCATAATCAACTTTAGCTGACTTTGGTATCCACCAAAGATGCCACGCCAACCACCAGGTTGCCAAAGCTTTGAAAGCAATCTTTCATTTGCTATTGCATGTTGTAAGGATGCGTCCGTTTTACCGCTCCAAAAATTCTGCCAAAATTCTGAGTCCAATTTTCCATAGATCGAGCCACCTCCTATTGTTCCATCTCCACCAAATTCCTGCATAAACTTTAAGTTGTCGGGCACCATAAAGTTTCCAAATACTTTTACTCGATCAATTACAAGCTTGGTAGTATTTCTAAACTGTTCTACATTACTAGTGCTATCTTTTATCGCAACTATATTTTCAATATTAGCCAGGTTGCTTGCCAAATCACCTTCTATTTCAATACTCGTGCCATGTGGCCAGTTATAAATCATTATTGGCCCGTCGATACCCTTCGATAGCTCTTCAAAATACGCAATTGTTTCATGTGGTAGTGTTTTTGAATAAGCAGGTGCTGATGAACAAACACCAGCTGCGCCAGCTTTCATGGCGTGGATACCTAAATCAATTGATTCCTTCGCCGTAAAAGTCGTTACACCAACTACTACTGGAATCCGATTTGATACTTTATCTAGAACAAATTCTAATAAATGTTTTCTCTCACTATTGCTTTGGGAGAACCATTCTCCAGTGGTTCCATTGATAAAAATTCCGTGCATACCACGGTTGATATACCACTCAATTAAATTTTCTAAACTGTCAAAATCAAAATCGCCATTTGCTTTAAATGGAGTTGGACTAGCTGGCCAATAACCTTTCCAAGTAATAGAGTCTCTATTCACCCTCATACCTAACCATATTTATCTATCTACACTAAACTCTTTAGGAATAATGTTTTTATTTGCTGGAGAGTGCATGTATTCAGCCAGGATTTTGGCAACCATTGGCCCCAGCGTGAAGCCAGTAGGAACCATAGCCACGTGATAGCCTGGGACTTTAACTGATTCACCCAATATAGGCTTGAAATCTTTGGTATAAGCCCAAACCCCTGACCAAACGCGCAAAAGACGAACATCCTTTAACATAGGTAAGACTCTAACTGCAACGGCGGTATTTCCCGCAGCGCTGGCCCAATAATTAGAGTATCTGTTGGGAAATTTTTCAGGTCGAGATGGCCAGCCACCCCCAATTATAAAAGTATTGTTGGCTGTTTGTTTTAAAGTTAACCGACGACCAATGTGTTGAACCATGGACTTTAAAAAAAATTCACGGGGCTCTGTAACATTGACATGAAGTCCACTTAATCCCATTGGAAGATTAATTCCTAATTGCATAGATAACTCAGCTGTCCAGGCACCACTGGCATTTACAACTCGTTTACATCCAATCATTCCTTTACTGGTATGTAATTTAAATTGGCGGGACAGGGCGCTATCTATTATTTCAATTTTCTGAACTTCACAGCCAGTTCTTATTTTTGCTCCCATTTCCATCGCCCGGAAGGCATAAGTGGGTCCTACTAAAAGAGGATTCGCATGACCTTCGCGTGGGCAGTAAGCGATACCAGAAAGGTCTGGAGCTAAATAAGGGGCAAAACTACGCATCTCATCTCCTGTTAAAACATGGGTTTCAAGACCTGCCTTGTTTTCAATTGATTGTTTTTCTCGCAAAACTTTGAGTTCTTCTTGGGTTTCAGCAACCATAAAGCCACCAGTAAAATGGACGCCTAAGTCTGCCTCTAATTCTTTTTCTAAGTTATCCCATAAAATTGCTGCATCTAGCTGTAATCTAACCTCATCAGATAATCTTTTTTCTTCCGCCCCAGAGATATTTTTAGTTAGCTGATGGAGAGCAATCTGAAAATGGAAGCTTCCAGCATTAGTTCCTGAAGCCTCTCGATTTAGATCATTACGCTCCAATAATGTTACTTCAACTCCTAATTTTGCTAAATAATATGCCAAGGCTGTACCAAGTAAGCCCCCACCAATAATTGCAACATCTGTTTCTTTAGGGATGTCCGAAATATTTTCGTTTCTATCTAGGTAACCAGGCAAAAAAGGTGAATACGAATTAATCTGCATCAATAAAGTACTTTTCTTCTAGTACTGTGTCGTCGGCAATTTGACCAAGCAACACTGGTTTTGCAGGAAACCTGGGAGTAGATCCGGGAATGTCACCGATATTAATGTCATGTCTTTTGGCAATTAATGCTGAAATTTGCCTTTGACAGTTACGTCCCTGGCAAAGTCCCATACCACATCTACTATAAGACTTAACAACTGATACATCCGAAGTTGAGTTTATTACAGGATTTAAATCTTTTAGTGTGACTGATTCGCATCGACAAATAATCGTATTCTCATCTGCTAGCTCGTAGATACCAGGCTTAATGGAATAGGCAGAGTTAATTGCACTTTGAAATTTTTGCCGCTGCCGTACCGCTTTTCTTGTACTTTTTGACACAATAAGAAGTTCTGCTTCAGTAATTACATTCAACTCACATAAGATCTTGAAGGCAGATAATTTTCCATTTAAAATCGCTACGTATGAACCAGAAACCCCAGTTCCATCTCCTGCACCAAAAACATGAGGAATTGAGGTTGCACCCCATTGATCGAGTTTAACCGTTGTACCACCACGGTTTTCATCATATGACAACTCGCATTGCACGAGTTTAAAAAGCTCAACTGAGGGGAAGAATCCGTATCCAAGGCAGAGCGTATCTGCAATTACTGTTTTCTCAGTTCCAGGAATTGGCCGCCAATATTTATCTACCTTGGCATAAGTTATTGATTCAAGTTTATTTACACCATTAGCCCTAATTATAATACGGCCATACCTGAGTTTAATCCTATTTTTAATCAAATGAAATTGGTATTTAATGGCATCAAAAATTAAATCAAAATTTTGATTTAATGCACTGGCAATTTTCAGTGATTTGAATAAACCTGGACGCGGTGCTGCCTCAATAATTCCAATAATATTCGCCCCTAGTTTTGAAAGTTGTGCTGGGAAAGCCAGCGCTAATGGGCCACTTCCTGCAAAAAATATTTTTGAACCAGGCACTACCCACTGAGTTTTGATTAGTGATTGAGCTGCTCCTGCTGTAATGACTCCAGGTAATGTCCACCCCGGGAATACAACTGGCCTATCGTATGCACCAGGTGTTATTAATAACTTTTTAAATTTTATATACTCATACCGATTACTCGCTGTAGTAATAACTACTTGTGAGTCTTCAATAGCGAGCACTGTAGTTTCCAAAATTATTGTTGCACTTGTTTGAGTTAGCGCCTCAATCAATTTTTCGCCTCGAAGGTAATCATTACCGAGTTGTTTTGAGTTCTTTACACTGAATCCAGGTCCTACCCGCTTGTAAATTTGCCCACCAAGACTAGATCGCTCATCTAACAGAGCCACTTTAATATTGTAGAGTGCTGCCGTTGTGGCTGCGGAGATTCCAGCCGGCCCACCTCCTATTATGACGAGATCAAACTCCCTCAATCAAATACCTTTTCTCTAGGGAAACCAAATAAGTTTAAGTGGACTGACAATTATTGTAGATTGCCAGTCCGCTTAGACTTTTAACTTATGGTTTTTTAATTCCTTAAGTTTAGGGGGTTCTTAACTTACACAAGGAGGCAGAGCGGGTTGCTTGTAGCCCATCTCTTTCAAAAAAGTTTTTTCAAGGAACTTACTCTTTTGTTTTGAACATAGCCATTTCTCTAGTTCAGTTTTTAATGCTGCATTTCCTAGTTGCACTGTCCATTGGCCATATGCTTCACTGAGTGAGGCAGGTAATTTTACTTTTTCGAGTTGGTAAGGATTTGTTCTGTTGAATTGATTAAACAAATTTTCTTCAACGACAATCCCATCAGCTCTCCTCGAAACTACCTCAAGAAATGCACTGTTTTGTTGCGGAAACTCTACTAGTGCTGCTTTTGGAAAATCTGCTTTCACAATTCGAGAAGCCGCTGCTCCTTGAAGTGCAGTGATTTTCTTTGATGCCACATTCCAATCATCCTTAGTTGCACCCGTCTTGTCGCTAATGCGTTTTACAAGAATGGTTGTGTATGGCATGTATTCTCTAACATAAAGAATAGATTTTTCACGATCTGGATTTTTCGTTAGCCCAACTGAGACTAAGTCAAATTGTTTTGATACTAAACCAGGGATTAATCCAGCAAAGTCCATATTTTTGACTTCTAGCTTAAGTTTCAGATCCTTTGCTAGTTGTTGTAACAACTTATAATCATATCCAGCTGGATTACCTTTTTGATCCAAGTACATCTGCGGCTTGAATTGCAAGGTCATGCCAACTACCAAGGAACCAGGTTTTACTAGGTTCAAATCTGTAGCAGCATTTGCTGTTGGAGAGATCAGGCCTGCAAACATTACTGTAGAAGCAATAAGTGCGCCTATCGAAGTTATCCCGTATTTCTTGTGCATTTTTCCTCCCTAGGGTGCTTTTGTTTTTTTCTCATCCGGTCAAGAAATAAATCAAGTTGAAGAAATTAATTCTTCTACTCGTATTTTCTCTTTCCGTTTAAGAAATCTAGATACTCTACCACGTGGTGGATATGAAAGATTTAGTTCAACGTTTCTAAAAATAAAATCTACCAAGAAGGCAATCATTACATAAAGTCCCGCAGCAGCGGTATATAAAACAAAAGGTTGAAAGTAAGTCGAGTTCAAATCTTGCGTTACCCTGACGACTTCACTCAACCCAATGACGGTAAATGTAGAGGTATCCTTTATCATACCAATGTACATGCTACTAATATTTGGTATAGCAATTTTTGTTGCCTGTGGTAGTGAAATTGATCGGAATATACGACCACGTGTCAAACCAAGTGCTAACCCAGCCTCTCGCTGTCCTTTTGGAATAGCTTGAAGTGCAGATCTGAAAATTTCGCAGAAAAATGAGGAGTACAGAAGTGTTAGCGCGATTACTCCGGCTTGAAAAACCGTGAAATTATGTCCAAATAGCAATGACCAACCAAAGTAGACCCAGATCACGCTGACTAAAGCGGGGATACCTCTAAATATGTTTACATAAGCCGTTGCAAATCCAGCGACAATTTTAAAATGACTCATTCTAGCTAATGCAAAAAGCATGCCAACAACCATTGAAATTATTAATGCCCATATTGAAACATTTATGGCTGTTATCAAACCTTTTAGAAGCACCTCTTTGTAATCCCAGATGAGGTGCCACATAAAATTAACTGGCGCAACGCCACCCTCATCCATTACAGCACAGATCCAATGAACTCTTGGGCACGTTCATTTGTACAGTTTTCAAAGAAATCAGAGCCACCAGTCGCCACTATATTCCCATCTTCCATAAATATATTTAGGTCACCAATCTCGCGCGCAAAATTCATCTCATGAGTAACTATAACCATAGTCATTCCGCTTTCAGCCAAATCACGCATCACTGCTAAAACTTCACCAACTAATTCTGGGTCTAGGGCTGATGTTGGTTCGTCAAAAAGCATTAATTCTGGGTCTAGGCTCAAGGCCCGAGCAATTGCTACTCGTTGTTGTTGGCCACCTGATAATTCAGAAGGGTAGCTTGCTGCTAATTTAAGTAAACCAACCTTTTTAAGCTCGTGAGCAGCACGCTCTCGTGCATCATTTAGCGACCCTCCATTTACGGAGCGAAAAGGTAAGGAGAGATTATCCAGAGCAGACAAATGAGGAAACAAATTAAATTGTTGAAATACCATACCAACTTTACGCCGTAACTCTATCGGTTTTTCACGCTTTACTTTCTTGGTATTAGCTAGTCCAGGACCGTATTCAGTTTGCATAAATTTTATGGAACCAACATCTGGTTCCTCAAGCAAATTCATGCAACGCAGGAGGGTGGACTTACCAGAACCCGAGGGTCCAAAAATTACAGCATGGCTTCCCTTGTTAATTTTCAAATCAATACTATGAAGCACTTCAGTCATTCCGAAGGTTTTTCGGACGCCAGTCAGTTCCATGAGTGCTAGATTTTGAGACACCTAGTAAATACCCCCTCGTTACCATGCGAAACAATACCCACTAACGCCCACTTGGGCTAGGCGTGTCCTCGTGCCTATAAAGGCTGAAAAGGTAGGCATAAAGTGATCATGATTTATCACAAAAAAGTGACTTTCGATCCAGCGAGTAGTTCTCATTTTGATCTAGAGTGTTTCTCATTCTTAACTGTACTGGCAAGTATTAAGACTGGCTTTTTGATTAAATTTAAGGAATTCTTCAGTGATGTCGTCTACAGAACAAACTCATATTTTAAATTGGCTAGTCGATCGTCATGCGATTGCAGAACTTGTGAATAAGTATTGCTATTTTTTTGATCGAAATATGCCACAAGATTTATCAGAGCTATTCACAAACGACGCCGAAATTGATTATGGACCCGAAGTAGAAATCTTACGAGGTAGAAATCAAATTCTAGAAATGGTGAGCAAAGGTTTATCACAGACATTTATATCAACCAGTCACCATGTTTCAAATTTTATTATTCTAGAACAATTCGAAAACACGGCTAAAAGTTCTTGCTATGTGTATGCATGGCATCAGTACCAATCCAAAAAAGAAATTGGACATATCTGGGGCGAGTACGAACATCAATTTAAAAAAAGTGAATCGGGGTGGTTAATTTCAAGCTTACGTTTAAACACTGTGTCGACTAAAAATTTTCATAGAGAAAAAATGCATTTCATTAAGCGAAAGTAGCTCTAAAAATAAAAATTTTAACGGATGTATGAGGCTCCGTTTACATCTATAGTAGAGCCGGTAAGGTGTCGACAAGCACCAGACACTAAAAAAACAACAAGTTCTCCTAAATCATTTGGTTTAACAAGCTCTCCCATGACTAGTTGAGATTTCATAGATTCCTCCCCACCTCGCACCACTGCAGCTAAATCCGACATTCTAGTTTTAACAATACCTGGCGAAATGATGTAGGCAAGGATTCCCTCTTTAGCATAATTTTTAGCAATGGTTTGAGTTAACGCTTTTACTGCAGCTTTAGAGGCGGCATACGCTGGTAAAGTTGGAAGTGCAGATCCACGCTGTCCTGACCAACTCGACATGCTGACAATCACACCACCACCATTCTTTTTAAAATGGACTAAGGCTTCTTTCATTATGTTCGCAGGTTCATAAACATTTACTTGAAAAGTGTCTGCCCAACCCTTATCCCATTTATCTACATCAGCATCAAATGGTGTTTCTATGTTTACTGCTGCATTATTTATGAATATATCAATTTTAGGTCGTTCGTTGAGAGCCTGTTGCCAAAGTTTCCGGCCTGCACCAGCTTTGGATAAATCTTGTTTTATAAAACTTTTATTGCTATCTGGAATTCCTATCATATTATCAACGGCACCTTGTTCAAATGAGCTGTAGTGGGCTATGACGCTAGCACCAGAGTTTGCCAACGAACGCGCAATTGCTGCTCCTATGCCGCGCGAGGCCCCAGTTACTAGAGCTGTCTTATCTGAAAGATCGTAGCTCATCTTATATTCCACAATCTACTGATATTAGTTGTCCAGTTATTCCTGAGGATTTTTCACTTGCTAAAAATTCTATCGTGTTTATTACCTCATCAATAGTAGCAATTCGCTTTAGTGCAGTAACTTGACCAACACTTTGTAGGTAAGACTCTACGTCAACACTACTCCCATCCAATCTTAGTTTTACTCTTGAAATCAAAGCGTCCGTAGCAATCGGACCGGGCGCAACACCATTTACCCTGATACCCTCTTGACCTAAATCAAGTGCAGCCGATCTAATAAGTCCAAGCGCAGCATGTTTACTCGCTACGTAAGAGCTAATATTTGCATCACCTTTCCAAGAGTTTATCGATCCAGTGACAACAATTGTTCCAGTATTATTTTTTAATAATCTCGCACCATGCGACAAAGTCAAAAAGAGTGAATTAATGTTAACTTCTATGACATTTTTCCACTCAGAAAAATTTGTATCTTTTATTCGACTCCAGGGAGGAACCACGCCGGCATTTGCACATATGACATCAATGACTGGAAAACTACTCTTAATTTGTGCAAAAACACTTTTTACAGAATCTTCCTGTGTTAAGTCACAAGTAAAATGAACACATCCTTCTAAGTCATATTCAGGTTCTGTTATGTCGATAGAAATAACTTTTGCTTTATTTTCTGTAAAGCGATGGACAATTGCAGCTCCAATACCAGATGAACCACCAGTTACAATGGCTATTTTTTCTGACATATTCGTGTGCATCATCCAAACTCCATAATGAGAACTCTCCCAAAATTAGTTTTCAAGCATCTTTTGGTATTTTCTTTTTAGACTAATACCTTTATAATACTGCCAAATGTTAAACATGTGTGTATTTAGTTTAAAAGAGAAAAGATTAGTTGATGTCTCTAATTTAAGGGCTGATAAACATGGCTAGATTCTTGGATTTGCCGGCGGCAATTAGTGAGTTTGTTAAAAACGGTGAAACAATTGCTATGGAAGGGTTTACTCATCTCATTCCTTTTGCCGCAGGCCATGAGATAATTCGGCAAGAATTAAGAGACTTAATTGCAATTAGATTGACTCCAGATTTAATTTACGATCAAATGATTGGCGCTGGGTGCATAAAAAAATTAATCTTTTCATGGGGAGGCAATCCTGGAGTTGGCTCATTGCATCGATTCCGTGACGCCTATCAAAATAGTTGGCCACAGAAACTTGAAATAGAGGAGCATACCCATGCAGGTTTAACCAATCGTTATGTGGCCGGTGCATCTGGTTTACCCTTTGCAGTAATGAGAGGGTATTTGGGATCTGACCTTTTTCATAATACTTCAGGAGTAAAGAAAATAAATTCACCTTTTAATAATGAAGTGCTAACGGCTGTAGCCGCAATAAATCCTGATGTAACGATTATTCATGCACAGCAATCTGACAAGTTGGGAAATATAATGATGTGGGGGATAACAGGGGTTGCAAAAGAGGCAGTATTTGCTGCAAAAAAAGTTATAGTTACAGTAGAAGAAATTGTAGATAGATTCAGTCCAAAGTTTAATTCAATAATAATTCCAAATACACAAATTAATGCAATTGCCTTGGAGCCTAAAGGGGCGTGGCCATCATATGCCTCAGGTTATTACGAGCGTGATAACAGCGCTTATATAGCTTGGGACGAAATTGCCAAAGATCGTGAGTCATTTTTAAAGTGGCTTGAACTAAAAGTAATGTCAATTAAAAATTCGGATAGGAATAAGTAATGGTTGCTGGTAGACCAGAGTGGAGTGATGAGGAAATAATGACGATCACCGCTGCCAAAATACTCAAAGATAAAGATACCTGCTTTGTTGGAATTGGTATTCCAAGTACAGCTGCCATTTTGGCAAAAGCTATGCACGCACCAAACTTATTTTTGATTTATGAATCTGGGACTGTTAATACTAATCCAAAAAAACTTCCACTTTCGATTGGTGATGGTGAACTTGCAAATGAAGCACTAAGTGTTGTCGGGATGCCCGAAATATTTAATTATTGGCTTCAATCAGGAAGAATCGATATTGGATTTCTTGGAGCTGCTCAAATTGATAAATTTGCCAATATTAATACAACTTACATTGGAGAGTCTTACAAGTCGCCAAAGGTCAGATTACCAGGAGCCGGTGGAGCTACGGAGATCGCTGGAGCATGTAAGAAGGTGGTCGTTATCTTAAATCAAACAAAACGTTCCTTCGTTAACAAAGTTGATTTTGTAACTTCACTTGGCTATGGGCAGGGAGCAGGATCCCGAGAGGCATATGGATTATTGGGAGGAGGGCCAAGTAAAGTTATTACAAATCTTGGCATTCTTGAGCCAGATCCTAAAACCTTTGAATTAGGTATGACACATCTTCATCCGGGGGTAACTAAAGAGCAGGTTAGAGAAAACACTGGATGGGATGTAAAGTTTTCGGCAAACATTCAAACTACAGCAATACCTGAAGAAATTGAGCTTAAAAAAATTAGAGAGCTTTATAAATCTTCTGACAGATAATTATTTTATGGTTTTACTATTTGAGATAGAGACTTATTAATTTTCATTAGCGCCAAATCTCTTATTTCAGTATTTATTTTCCAGTTTTCGTTGGCAAGCTTGCTTTCCATTTCATTGGACACCTGTTCAATTAACCCTGCCTCCCAAGGATCATTTTGTCCTCTAATTAAACCCATCTCAAAATAGCTTTTTCCCATTCGTTCAGCATGAGCCTTGATACCACCTTGAACATTTAGTGCTGCCGTAGCAAAGGGACCGGTGATTGACCAGCGTTTGCCCAAACCCTCTGTAACGATCAAATCTAAATCTTGAGCAGAGATCACCCCGTCGCGCACCAAACAGTATGCCTCACGCAAGATTGCTCCTTGGAGTCTATTAAATACAAACCCCTTTGGCTCGGTTGAAATTTTCACAGGTATCATTCCAACATTTCGCAATATATTCATTGTGCTTTCAACAGACTCAGCAGAGGTGAAGGTTGCTGGAACCACTTCTGCAATTGATAACAGATACGGTGGATTTCCGGGATGGACAACTAAACATCTGTGATTGCTAGCCAGGTTGTAAGCGAACTCTGTGGCAGTAAGCGCAGAAGAAGAGCTTGCTAAAATTGCCGTAGGGGATGATAGATCTTCAAGATTATGAAAAATATTTTGTTTTAGGCGCAAATCCTCAGGAACGCACTCTTGAACATAGTCAACATTTGAAACTGCATGTGACAAATCTAGTGTGACTGAAATTCGACTTGCAACGGTGTCGATACTCTCAGTTAGTAAACCATTACTGGCCAGCAGCGCCAATCTAGATCTAAGCTGGATCCAAAAATTATCAAGCATTTCTTGCTTTACATCGTAAACAACCACATCCGATTTGGAGCGAGCAAAAACTATTGCCCACCCAAGACCAATACTTCCGGCACCTAAAACTGCAAATTTGATTTTAGACAATTAGTGTCCTAAAAACCTAATCTTTAACTTTATATTTTCGTTTATAAGCACGCCAAGTTGTGGCCCATTTTTCTGGATCGCTTAAATTTGTTGAATTTTGCTTATGTACAACTTGATTATGTGGAGCAGTTTTGACAATTTCTGGATTAGTTCTAGCTTCATTACAAACTGTCTCTAGGACATCAATCCAGTAGTCAATATCTTCTAGTGACCAGAGTTCACCCGCCTCAGGAGTAAAAGGTTCTGGGATAAACCAAGGTTCATGGCTTAGCCAATACGCGTCAACACCAAAGTCAGTCATTCGATTTTGTATGTCGATACAAGATACTCCCGTTTGACTTGTTAAATCACCGAGGCTGTAGCGAGTCATCTCAAGGCGTCGACCTTTTACATCGGGCATACCTTTCGAAATACCAGGTATTTCTAGCAATCTTTTTTCCATATAATTATTTGCTAAAACTGAAATATTTGCCGCATCTCTTAAGCCTTCTATACCCATTGCTCTTGTCCAAGAATAAGCTCGTATTACCGTAGGAACATTTCCTAAAAACTCTCGGATTCGAGCGACGCCCTGTGGATTTGACGCTCTTAAATAAAATGTTCCATCTTTGTTGGTTTCAACGATAGGTCCGGGTAAAAACGGAATCAATTTTTCATTGCAGCCATAAGCACCTACCGCAGGTCCACCACCGCCTTTCGGTCCACCAAAAGTTTTATGGAGCATGTACATACAGGCATCAAAGCCAATATCTGCTGCTCGAATTCGAGTCATAACTCCATTAAAATTGGCGTGGTCATAGAAACATAGGCCACCGGCTGCATGAACGATATCAACCCACTCTTTTATGTTCGGATTGTAAATACCGATATCATCTGGATTGTTAACCATCAGAGCTGCCGTTCTTTCGGATACGACTGATTTCAATGCTTCTACAGATGGGAAACCATCCTCCTCCAACGCTAAGGTGATGATTTTAAAACCTGCCGCAGCCGCGGTTGCCGGATTACAAGGATGGGCTTGAGCAGTGGTAATTATTTCATTTCGCTGGGCTAACTCTCCCCTAGACGCATGATAAGCACGAGTAATGCAAGCCTGTGTATAAGCGGCGTCGGCTCCACCCCCGGCCTGGAATACGAACTTATCCAAGCCTGATAATTTTCGAAGTAAGCGGTCAAACCTGTCAACAATTTCTAATATGCCTTGCATAGTTGATGGATCTTGCAGGGGATGGATTTCAGAGACAAATGGTTGATAAACAATTCGTTCATTTACCCTTGGATTATATTTCATAGTACAAGTACCGAATAAACTAATTCCCATCATTCCTAGGGTTTGTTGTGACAAATGAAGATAATGACGCTGTACTTCAAACTCTGACATCTCCGGAAGCGCGGGCGCAGTTGTCCGGCGCATCGATTTTGAAATTAAGTCCGTAGCTTGTCCGATAGCTGCAACAATTTCTGGTTCAGTAGTTGGTGCAATGGAGCCACGCCGACCCTCTTTACCCATTTGCATCACAAGTGGCTCGTCCCAAACGGGAGCATGGTATTTGCGAATTTTGGATTTGATCACTTTGTTACCTCAGCTACCGCATTTATCAAAGTTTGTATGTCTTGTGCTGTATGTATCTCAGTTACGCAAAAAAGGGCTGACTGACCCAAATGTGGAAAATCTTCTGACAAATCTTTCCCACCAAAAATATTTTTTTCAAGCAACCTCTTATTTATATCTACAACTTTCTTTTTTGTTCCATCAAAATTGACTACGAATTCCTTAAAAAAACCAGAACCCCAAGTAATTTTCACCCCAGGTATTTCCGCAAGTTTTTTAGCAGCGTAGTGACTTCTCTGTAAAATTGTATTTCCAATTTCACTAAAACCGATAGGCCCTAGTAGCGACATGTAAGTCGCGTTAGCCACGGTCCACAGGTATACCGAGTTGCCGGTCCAATCCTTACCGTGTTCGCGAGAGCCATACGAAGATTGTTCAAATAAAGTTAAACCAAATGCCATTTCACCAGGAACGCTAGTTCCGGTTAAGCTAACTTGCAAAGTTGGATACTCACGAGCATATTTCTCATTGTCGCGGGTTGCGATAAAGCCTCCCACGCCACCGCCAGCATTCATATGCACACCCAGAGGCTGTGTGGTTCCAACAACAATATCTGCGCCATATTGGCTTGGAGATGAGAGCACTCCTAGGGAGATTGGGTCTACACCGACAATGACCTCTGCACCGACAGCATGAGTTAAATCAGCTATCTCTTGAGCTTGTGATTCAACTATCCCAAGGTAGTTAGGATTATCAAAGTATACAGCTGCTACATCTGACGAAAGTTTGGATTTCAAATCTGACAGGTCAATTCTGCCGTTGTTGATATCAAATTTTACTGGGACAATCTCTATGAAGCCAGATAGTTCTTTGAAGCCACAATAGGTTTTAAACACAGCTAATCGCTC
>Ga0209550_10000585_pt1 | contig 34662 bp, 26 predicted proteins | sample LauGreSuBDMM15SN_2_FD_187567 | JGI IMG/M metagenome (GOLD analysis project Ga0209550, IMG submission 187567) | Freshwater lake microbial communities from Lake Michigan, USA - Su13.BD.MM15.SN (SPAdes) (version 5) | ecosystem: Environmental > Aquatic > Freshwater > Lake | place: Lake Michigan... | reverse complement strand
TCCTTTTCCTTGTCCTCCTTTTCCTTGTCCTCCTTTTCCTTGTCCTCCTTTTCCTCATCGCTGTCTTCAAAATGCGTATCTGGCTTTTGCTTCTCTGGCTCCTGTGGGGCATAAATGCCTTCCATGTCTTCTGGGGACAGTTTGATGTGGCACTTGCCAAACGCCGTGACCATCACTTGGGGTTTGACGATGCATTGCACGAGTTTCCAAGTAAGTCCCCAATTCTTGGCACCGACCCAGATGCCTCCGCATTGAATGATGCTAGAAACAAGACTGTTCTTGACTACATAGGCAGCAGGGGAACTGCCTTCCAAATCGTTGGGAAATAGAAGATTTCCAGTTGGGTCGTACACTTCCGTCTTCCACACCCCGTCATAACAAGGCACTTTAGGACGCAGACTAGGTGGTTTCGATTTGTCAACTAGCTTTGTCTCTTGATTCTTGCTGTACTTCAGGAAGGGGAAGTAAGAAAACTCGCAGATCTCACGACCTTGTTTTCGATCAAACCAAGCCTCGGAGTTTTTCACCGCATCGTCAATCAATTGGTTTTCGAAAATCTTGAACTTCTCCAAAGCAACCGTAGACGCTGGGGTAGGATCTCGAGGAAATTGCAGGGAGATTACGAACTTGCCGTTGGGTTCGCCCGTGTTTTCATCGATGTTGTCGTTAATGCCCCAACATTGCATAAGGGGAAGAGTCAAATGCATCGCGCGATTGGTCTGCGTCGACACGATATTGATAATCTTGATCCCTTTACCAACCGCCTTGGGTTGCATATAACGCACTTGTTCAGGGTTCCATTCGGCCATCGTGATCATAAGAGGAGAAGACATATTACAGGTGAGGGTTTAGATGAATAATGAAACCAAGTTCTCTTTAAATCAATTTTTTTTTCAATTCGGGAAAATATTTTTTTCTTCCCTGAAGAACCGCGAATTCTGAAAATAAAAGATTTAACTGAGAATCAACTTAAATAAAACGTTCGAGACATGCTTATCAAATGGTTCGTGTCTCCTCCAAAACTCCTGTTGCGCCTATTGTTGTATCTGCGGTTGTCGTAGAGAAGGTTGAAAAGGTCGAGAAGAAGAAGCGGGTCAAGAAGGAGGTGGTGGAAGAACCGGTGGTTGAGCCCCCTGTAGAAGTGGTGCCCGAAAAGACGAATGCGTCCGAGGCACTTTCGCTCGAAATGGATACCTTCAACAAGAACTACCAGCAATGGCTGAGCTTTGGAAATCTGCTGAAGGCGAATGTCAAGAATATTGCCAAGCTGTCGTCCCGCATTTCCAAGTGCGCGGATAAGACCAGCCGAAAGAGAAAGTCTTCCAATGCCAAGTCCGGCTTTGAGCAACCGACGTTGATTAGTGATGAACTGGCCGTTTTCTTCGGCAAGGCTCCCGGAACTCGTATGGCGCGCACCGAGGTGAGCAAGCAGATTCACGAGTACGTCAAGGCCAACAATCTCCAGAATGTCTCGAACCGACGCATCATTCAACCCGACGCCAAGCTCAGAACGCTGCTTAACTCCCAAGATGACGAGTTGACGTACTTTAACCTGCAGCGGTACCTGAAGATTCACTTCCAGAAGGAAGTTGCAAAGTAGATAATTTGTAAAACTTAAATCACTTAAAAAACCTTGTAAAACCTTGTAAAAAAAACACTTTGTAAACGCTATGTATACATGGCATTTACACGATTTCACGACGACCCAGCACGTATTCGAAAACAGTTGGAAGAAACCACTTTTACATGTCAATATCAATTGGATCGGCCTGGGAATGAGATGACTTATGAAAGCGATCCAAACATTCGCCTTCAATTTTGGGGCGCGAATCTTCTCTCGAATACCATTACTTTAGAAAATGAACTTCGCCGCAATTTAGCAGAAAAGTCGAGTGTTTCCAAAATCGCTCATTTTCCGGTGTCCAAACCCTTTGTAGAAGAATCGCGCGCGAGCCATCCGGCATGGATGTATCGCAGCATGGAGCAATCCAAATGGGAGGTCCCCATATTGAACCCCCTTTTTGTTGAAACCCCGTTTCAAACGAATATCCAAACGCGCATCCTTGAAAAAGACGCCTTCTGTCGACGATAGTTATATATTATTATAATAAATGGAATTGCTTGTTCCCGTGATTGCTCTAGGTGGTCTTTATCTCTCGACGCGTAAAAAAGAAGGATTCTTGCCAAATACGAATTTGCCCGACAAAAACTACCCCGACGAAGCCGTTGTGTCTACCGACACGGAACTTACTTCTCGCTTGTCGACTATCAATAAATTCGACGCGAAAAACGTCTACACGGACAAATACTTTACTCCCAGCACCCCGAAAATTGCGACGGGTGCCTCTTTCCAATCCATGACCGGTCAAAACGTCGGCGGCGATTACTTTGAACACAACAATATGGTACCCTTTTTTGGAGCCAAGAATCGATCTGTGATTCAAGACTCGAATGTAGCCGAATCCGTCTTGGATAATTACACTGGTTCCGGAACCCATTTCGTCACGAAAAAAGAACAGTCTCCGATGTTTACACCAGGAGAGCATTTGCAGTACGCAAATGGTTCACCGAACCAAAACGATTTTTACCAATCCCGAGTAAACCCTAGTTTGCGCATGGCCAATGTAAAACCGTTCCAAGAACAGCAAGTGGGACCTGGATTAGGATTGGGGTACACGAACGAAGGGAGTGGTGGGTACAACTCTGGAATGGCCATGCGCGACGCGTGGATGGACAAAAATGTCGACCAGATGCGTACCGACAATCACCAACGTGCGTCTGGAATCGGGTTGTTCGGACACGAAGGACCTGCAATTTCGTCCATCAAATCCTTGGGCAGTATTGGACAAGTGGAGAAAAATCGCGTGACACGTACTTTCGAAACGGGTCCAGAACGATATTTCACTACCACGGGAGTGGAGAAAGCACCACCCTCGCGCGCCATCCCCGTGGAGAAATACGTCACTCGTCCCGAAACTACCGCGTCCTACGTCGGTGTTGCAGGGGCGCATTCTGAAATGTATGCCTCAGGGGAATACATGAAATCAAAACGAATGGAGTTAGGTCCCACGCAGATGGGAATTGTGAAAGGCACCAATCAAGCCACTACTGCTGACTTTGAAATGCAAGCGAAACGTGCGTACCCGAACAATCGGTCCCAATCCCAAGATACATATTTTGGCGCGTTCAGTAGCGCGATCGGCGCAGTTATTGCTCCTTTATTGGATGAATTAAGACCGTCCAGAAAACAAAACGTGATTGGGAATTTACGCCCATACGAGAATGCGCATACACGTATTTCGTCTTCCTATTTGTTTAATCCCGCGGACCGAACGCCTACCACGATCCGCGAAACGACCGAACAAAATAAGTTCATCGCTGGGATAAATGCAAACCAACACGGTGGAGGATATGCGACCACAGAATACCAACCGATCAAGAATCAGAGAGATACTACCACAGACGTATTCTATGCGGGCGGGGCCAGTGAAGGTAGCAAACTGAGACCCGTGGATGCAGAGTACCGGCAACGAAACAACGACATTAAATCGTCTACTATCCAAGGGCACATGGTCCCCGGCAATATGAAATTGATGAATTCGGATATTTACATGCGCAACCGGGAAGGCGAAAGTGCCAACAAACGCGCGCTAGTAAGAACCGGGCAACCTCAAGTGGCGTCTACGGACACGTTTGGAGAAACGTCTAGCAAACAAGGATTGTACTCCTCTATCCAAACGGATCGGACGAATCCAGACATTCTGAACGCTTTTCGACAAAACCCGTACACCCATTCGCTCACCGATATTGCTTAAGAATTATTACCGGTAAGAACGAGATTCTGAAAGTTTAAATAGTGTATTTACCAATATAGATAAAATTATCTATTTGTTCAGTATAAAGCTTGTCATTTAGTATATACATGTTCCAATCCCATCTACTTTTAGGGCTCACTTCAGTTCTCCTGGGTCAATGTGGCGTCTTCGCGTATTTTTGGCTAGGAAAACACTTTTTTTTCGCTACACCCATCCAAACCCCACCGCCTTATGTTTTTTCGGAAGCGCTCGTACACCACATAACTCGACTGGAAGGTCTTCCTTTAGTAGGCTTGTATCTAGTAGGCACCTGGACGATGGGGTATTTACCTGTAACTTATTATTCGTTTGTGGGAGGAATCAATTGGTCCCACGTGGCTCTTCAACTGCTCATCCAAGACTTTGGGCAATATGTAGTGCATCGTCTGCAACATAAATATCTTGTCCATTCGCATCATCCGCATCACCGGTTCACGCATCCAAAAATATTCGACGCGTTTGACGGTTCTCTGAGCGATACGTGTCTCATGATCCTCATCCCCATGACAATCACTTGTCGTCTCGTTCCCGCAAACGGGTGGTCGTATATGGTTTTCGGGTCGATATACGCCAACGGTCTCACTCTAATTCATTCCGAATACGCGCATCCTTGGGACCCCCTATTCCGGATGATAGGATTCGGGACTCCCGCGGATCATCATATGCACCACAAAACATTCCGGTGCAATTTTGGGCACTTGTTCATGTACTGGGATCGTATGTTCGGTACTTACCAAGATGGGTTTCAAATCAAAGCGTGAACTTCTCTTTCATGAATCATAATAGAAATTTTATTATTATTCGTAACAATTGGCCAAAAAAATGTAACACGATATGCAATTGCAAAATGAGACATCTGATTTTTTTTTGTTTAGAAAATTACGGGTTCCAAGTATCATACGTCGTTTCTTTGGCATATTCGTCGAACGGGTATTTCACCAATTTCTCAAAGTACGATTTCGTGAGGAACGATTTAGGAATCAGGAATTCGTCGGCGTGGATCAAATATTCGGTCTGGTTCAAGTTCAGGTATTGGTCGGGGTAGAACATAAATGGCTGCACTTGTCGATTTCGAACCATTTCGTCCGCCAAACGTCCATAGTACAATTTATCGTTGGCATGGTGCGTGGCCAGATTCGTTTTCGGTATAAGAAACACTCCGTGTTCCGAATACAAAAAGGGGCATTTTTTCTTACTACAAGTAGGCGCAGACAAAAACGTTGCAAGAATTGCTTCTTCGTATTCGACAAAAGCCACTTTTCTTTTGGTAATGGTACGCAATCTTGCCTCGAGAGACGCCCGTTTTTTGGCATTCGTCCAGTCGGTTTTCAAAATGTCTTGCATATCGTCCACTTTGTGCTTTTTCATTTCCAAGCGTACAATGGTTCGGAACATTTGATAGAATTGGTTTTCTAGAAACAAGCTTTTGGCTTCCTCGTGCACCACTTGCGATTTCGGGACCTGCACATTTTGAGCAAACATGGTATCCAATTTGATAAAATCGGTGCTTTTTTTCGCAGGCAAATTGTCGTACATGTTGGGTATTTCTTTCGTGCGAACAAACTGATGCGTTTTTGTCAATATCCCAATAATCTTCTCGTGCTCCACCACGCGATAAGCCGCCTGACACGGGATTTGGAACTCTTCGTGAACCTTGGTCAAGAAATCGATCGTTTCGAAATAGTCCGTCCCGATCAGCGACGCTTCTAGTTCGGTCGGCAAATCGATTGTAGCCATCGCTGGAAAACAAGGCACAAAAAACCCCGAGACCACAAATCCGCAGACCTTTTGGTGGTAGTTTTTTATCTGCTTTTCGACCGTCCATTTCTTGAGCAAAGAATACATTTTTTCGGGAAGAACATTTTTCGCGGGGACCGAGAAACTGTCGTTAAGTTTCGTCAATTTCGCAAATACTTGTTTGAGCGGTTCAAAGGAATGCGGAAATAGTTTGGTCATTTGTACAATTGTATCTTTTTTCTTATACCGAATAATAAGTTCGTAGTTATTATTTTGTTTGCACAGAAACAAAGTTTCTTTGCTGGCATCCAGAACTTGCCCGAAAGGATATGCGGGCCGCAAAATGTGTAAGTTTTCGCTTTTGGTGATTAGGTCGAATATGACCAAGTTGATTCCAAAGAGCGATTTGGAGAGAAACTCCCACAAATAGGTATGGTCGATCAACACCTTTTCGTCGAGAAGATATTCCAAAAAATGCTCGTAGGAACGAATGGTGTATTGCACAAACTGCTTTTTATTATCGCTGTTCCACCCAAACGATTCTACGTTGGTGTAAAACCGACTGGTTTCATACTTTTTCGTGGATCGTTCCTTGTTGTCCTTATTATCAAATACATTCACCAAAGCACCGTTGTGCAGACTTAGAAAAATGTCGAGAGAAAATGCATCCACCAGTATCTTACGAAAATCTTTGAGCAATACTTGCTCCATACGCTTGAATTTCCAGGAGTACAGGTCGGCAAGGCAGGCTAAAAACGATTGATTCGTCGTTTTTTCGACACCGTATCGAAACCACTCCCAATCGGTCTGTTCGATTTTCATGAACTCTGCGACTAAACCCGGAAGCTCTCCTCTTCTGCCATGATCTAGCGCCGTATTGAGAATTTTGTCATTGTATTGCAGCACGTGCCCGATTTTCAAATTGTCCGCCAACTCTTTCTCTCGCGGAGGATTGTTTGCTGGATACTCGGACGGATTGCATTTGTTACGCAGTTTTTGATAGATTTCATTGTCCCATTTTTTTGCAGGATAGCAACAAGGATAGCATTTGTCATTGATCTTGTTGTTCACAAACCCCGGCAGCTGTTTTTCAGGCTCGTTGGTATTGTTTTTAGTGGTTACCAACACGTATTCTCCAGGTTTGATCGCTTTGGGGTCTTGAATAATGTCGCCGCATACTTTACTTTCCGCCTCTTCTTTGGTCAATGCTCTTTCACCGCCTGGTTTCGTACACCAATACGTCGGACACGCATAAAATACTTTTTCGGTGTTTTCTAATTGATACTCCAGTACATGTTGCTTTTCTTTTTTCTGCAAAGCATCATTTTCATCTTTTCTTAATGGAATGGGCAGTCCGTTGATACACTTGGAGTAAAACGAAGTATCTCCCGTATTCAAATGATCCAATAAAGGCTTATTGAAGCCTGCCAGTTTCCCCGAGAATATTTTTCTGGCATTCGGAATATCCTTTTTTTTGTACGCTCCTCCAATAAAATCGTCTAACAACGGGTCAAACTCCGAATTTGATTCCGATTCCGATTCCGGTTTTGATTCTGGTTTCGATTCCGATTCCGATTTTGATTCTGGTTTAACTTCCGATTCCGATTCCGGTTTTAACTCTGTGAAATCAAATAATGGATCCGTGTCAGATTCGTAATCCGAGTCCGAGTCAAACAGAGACACGGCATCACGCGTATCTTTCATTTCTAGCGGAACCTCTTGAATTTCTCTTTTTTTCGTGCAAACACTTTTCCCTTCCACTTGATTGGTATAGATCAAAAAGAGCGATTGAATAAAGGTTGGCAACACTTTAAAATACTCAATGTGTTTGATGTTCAATATTCTCATTTCGCAAAAGGATCTGGAAAGGGTAGGAATCAGAAACTTGACGGGAAATCCAGAATGAGCGAGCGTTTGACGAATGTTTTTTCGGTACCGAACGGTTTTGTATAGCTCGTTGTAGTTCTTCAAATCCTGTTTCAATTCTGCTAGGGGTTTGTCGTAAAAGGTTTGGAGAGCCGCCAAAATAAGGTCTTGGCTTTTGTGTGTCTCTGACAATGCCGCAATCGTCTCATTCAATGCATCCATCTGTTTGTAGTTTTCGACACGCACGTACTTTAATAGTTTCACATCTGGTTCCGCATCTTTTCGTTTTTGCAAATCTCTGGCAAAAAGGACGTTCCAACAGGTCTCCAACGCCGAAAAGTTATACTCGGTGGTTGACTTTATAGCGCAAGAGTAGTTATAAAAATCGGTCTCTACTTGCCTCGCGTTCCAAAGCGAATCAAAAGGAGGCAAAGAGTAGTCCGACTGCGCCAGAAAATCTCCGATTTCCGCCGTGACTCGTTTGTACAAACTCACCACCATGGGATCTAATTCGACCAAGGGTACTTTTGTGGCCAAATGTCCACGAATTTTGACGTAGCCTTTGCTTTCAAAAGTGATTTGAAATGTATTCATGTTTTCAACGACAAAAAAAGATAGGTATTCTGCATTTCTCTCGGTATCGGGAATATCCAGATTCCATTTCATGATTTGCTCTTCTGGCAAGAAGGGAATGCGGTTACCGTTTATAGCGGTTTCTTCGAAATACAATCTCAACATATTGTCCATGGCTTTCCCGGGACAATATTGGATATAAGGTATTTCCTTCGTGGCATGGATGCTTTTAAAAATAGCATTGATAGGTAAGCGAATTTGTTCCGTAGAACCAATCAAGGTGATTTGAAAAGACTCGACGCCTTCGCTTTCGTAACGCACGGATTTTAGTTCGGCAGTATGATACAAAAAATCCATGGCTTGCCAACCTGGCAAAAGATCGGATATTTCCCGGGTTTTTTTCGGCAATATCTCAGAATACAGTTTTTTTCTCTCGGCCACGAGAGACATTTCGTACATGTGAAGGAGCGTCTTGTTGTGGCTGGACATGTTCACCAAATGGGGGAAATATGTTTCGAGCATACGAAAAGGTTTGTTCTGTGTCTGAAAAAAATCGTGGACGTCCGAAGCAAGACATAAATGGAGCTCATTGTTCAAGAATTCGGTGCCATACCGAAAAAGAAACTCTTCTTCTACCCCCCGCGTTTCCCTGTTCGGCGTTGCTGGCAACATATCAAACGGATTGCCGGGAAAACAGGGATCTCGTGCTTGCAATCGCAATCCGATGGGGATTTTTTGATAGCGTTTGGAGAACCACGGGCTATTTTCAGTCAAGGGATGTTTTTGGATGGCTTGAGTTTGTTCCGCGTTGATCGAAAGATGGTTTTTGATGTACTGCTCCGGTTGATTGATTTCTTCATATTCGCACTGTCGCTCAATGCATCCAAATAAATACATATCGGCTAGACACACGTTTTCATTCGATTGAAAAAGTGCGTGCAATATTTTTGTTTTCAGCATGAAAATAGGATCATCTAGAGACAGCAACACGGGAACATTTATCGCATAAGCCTCTTTTTTGCCCATCCCGTGAAATACATATACCGATTTGATTTTTTCCGCATCGTGCACTAAAACCTTAAAAACGGTCATATATAATTACAAGAGATTTATAAGAGATTTAAAGGCGTAAATTGACCAATCCGTTCGTCGTCAAATCGCCCACTTTCGAAAAGGTTCCTCCGCAAATGAGAGAGTTGTATGCGCATAAACTTTTACAAGTTCCCTGGAACCCGAAATCGGCTCCCCATTTATTCGTGTCGATCTCATATTCTGCAAGGTTGCTCATAGGCCTGCCATCAATCGAATGCGTAAATGACCCGGCGATGTACAGTTTGTGTTTGTAACATCTCAGAGAATGTACGACTCCGTTGACTCCATTTCCCATATCTTCCCAAAGCTGGGTCAATAAATTGAAACGGGCGATATTATGCGCTTCTAAAAAGGTCTCGTTCTGAACCGAAGTAAAACTGCCGCCGACGTACAAATCGGTTCCTTCCAACCAAATTGCGTTGCAATATCCGTGAAGACCGGGAATAGCGGTCCAAACCTGCGTTTGCAAATCGTACTTTGCAATGTGAGACAAGGCTCGATTTTCTACACCGGTAAACAATCCGCCGATGTACAAACACTGTTGCTCGCTATCCAGACAAATACATCGGCAAGGACCATTCAATTGACTTTCGAAGGCCGACCAGACTTTGGTCGCCGGATCGTATTCGGTTAAGAAATGAATTTCGTCCTCCCCGATTTTTGTGAACGATCCACCCACGTACAGTTTTTGAGTGTCAGAAGACCATACCAATGCATGACATTCTGAATTAAAGTCGCGAGGTAGCGCTTCCCACGTTTTCGTCTCCCACGCGTAACAAGCGATATTCGACACCGCCACTTCACCCGCGAGAGAAAAAATACCTCCGACATAAATTTGGTCGTCCGCAAGTGCCATGCAGGTACCTACATTATTAATTCCGCCCGACATGTTGTTCCAGCGGGATCCGTCCCAACACGCAATATTCCGCAACCCGTTTCCGCTAAAGTGACCAGACACGAATAACAACGAGCCGTTGGTGACCGTCGACAAAATCATGGCTCCAGATTCAATGTCCGAACCAAAGTTACTTACGTTGACTTTTTTCCTGATACACTTTTGCATACGATCGGTAGACAGTTCGCTCAATACGCTATTCTGGTCATACACGTCGTCGTATTGCACAGAAATACTTCCTTCTTTTTCATACATAATCCGATGAACAATTTTCGCCACCAGGGGGGACAGTATTTCTTCCAATTTCGAACGCGTGTCGTTGTCGAGATCGTCGTCATCGATATATTCTTGCATTTTTTCCGACAAACATTTTTCAACCAAATGTTGCACAAACGAAATATCGTTGACTTCGGTGTGAACGGTGTTGTAATACAAGTACAGGTTTTCGCTTAAATGGTCTGGTTGACTGTCGATAATCACGGTCGTATGCGAAGTGTGAATAGGATTTATCGGAAGTTCGAGCACATGGGACGTGAATAAATCCTGCAACGATGTTCCGTAGCGCTGCTCGGTTTCTCTCGCCATACTGACCGGTGTCTTGCGATTCACGATTTCATAAGAAGCATTCCCGTTCACATTGACATTTTCGGCGGTTGCGCGTTTGATCACGGACGAAAAAGGCACGACAATGGTCGGAATCGATAAGGCCATTTTTAGCTTTGTATTTCGCGAGGATTGCCGAAAATTCATATATTCTTACAAGAGAAATCTCTGGTCAAAGTAATTTACCGGTCATAGTAATTTACCGGTCATAGTAATTTACCGGTCATAGTAATTTACCGGTCAAAGTAAGGATTGTCGTGAATCGTCATCGAGCAGTACTCCCTGGGCGTTTTTTGGTAGTCGGCAGGTTCGTGAATACCGGCTTCCTTGGCGTTTTCTAGAATGAACTTGAAATTATCCCAGAACTCGTTTTTGTGGCCGATGGATTTGGTGGCGACGTGAGTCAATTCGTGCAGCGCGACAAAAGTCAAAGTATGTTCGTCGATCAAGGTATCTCCTTCATTTTTCTTGGGCGTCAAGCAAAACGCGATTTTTTCTCCCTTGTTTTCACTATATGCCGTAAACGAAGACGTCGGCAAGGTTTCCATGATTCTTTTGGGATTGAACCCATTTACCAATCGTTTCACGTTGTCCTGGTCGGGATATTTATCTTTTAGATACGCCACCAGGTTTTTGCATTTTATAGTGATGGAAGCCAATAAATCCGCCGCCTCGTTCAATTTGGCCCGGTCTCTTACGCAGTAGGTATTTCCGTCCTTGTTGGAAACGATGCATTTGAGTTCCCACGTGTCTCCCATGAAATACATGTACCCACAAATGCTCAACACAAAAACAACGATTAGAAACCACATATGCTTTATGGAGAGATCTTTTGAAACCCGTTTCCTACTTTTTCTACGGCTAAAAGATTAAGTTCCTTTTCGCTCACGATTGAAACAATAAAGTTTTTTCGAAGGAAATATTGATGGATGATACGATTCAAGTCATCTTTTTTGACTTTATATTTTTCATACAGATTGGCATGAGGAAGCAGGTTGTTCGAAAATAAAAAGAGCTGCTCACCGTTGTATTTCGAAAGAGCGTCGTTGTCTTCGCCGTCGCTTACCCAGTTGGTATGCAAATGCTGTTGCGCAGCTTGAAGTTCTTTTGAAGTAATGCCTTCTTCTACTAAACCGTTTAAAATTTGAACGACGATAGTAAATGTCGCGAGTAAATATTTCGGGTTCATTTCGCACTGGACGGAAAAGAACCCAGATGTCTCTTCCAATTCGATCTCGGAAAACGTGCGGTAGGTCAGCCCGTATTCTTCGCGTACTTTAAGAAAAAATCGGCCGCTCAGATTATTCAACGACTGACAAAGAACCTGGAACAGATATTTGTCTTCGGAATATTGATTGTGAATACGAAACCCTACTCGTAAATGGGTCGTAAAACAACCCGAGTACGTTTTCAATATATAATGAGGTGAATCGGACTGATACGGCGGATTATATCGCATGGGCATTTTCGCAGAAGTGTTTTTGTTCTTGCAAAACGACGAATCCATCAAGATGGATTTGCAGGTCGACTGCGGAATCGAACTCACTATACTCATCACAAGGTTTTGGGGCTGATAAAATTGCGCGTACCATTTTTTCAAGTCCGCATACGAAAACTGGTTGTGATACTGTAAACTATCCACCGGGTCTTGAAACGAACTGCCCAGAAAAGCAGAATTTGCAAAGGCTAAATATAAGTTTTTTGTAAAGTTTTGTTCGTCAGACTCGTTTTCAGACCGCACCACCCTCACAATACTACCTAATTTTTTTTCGCAAATCAGCGAATGTAATGTTATTTCAGACAACAAATGTATGTATTCTTTGAAATAAATAGACTCCATTTGCATTTTAAAGCACGTATATCTTTTTGTTGTATACGCGTTTATTTTCCCCCCTTTTGCGTCCAGCTCGTAAAGCAATTCTTCAGAAGTGTATCCTCGTGTGCCTTTGAAAAGCATATGCTCTAGAAAATGGGAGATGCCCTTTTTCTTTTTGTCTTCAAAGGCGGAACCAATGTCACAAAATAAGTGAATGGTCGTAAGTTTCGTGGGTCGCACGGCGTGAATGCAACGGAAACCGTTTGCACTTTCAAAGACAGAAATGATAGCTATTCACTAGAATGAGATTATTCTCTAAAGTTATCTAAAGTTATCGGCAACCCACTTCCAAGGGAACACGCATCAGGTCCGGTTCAATAGTACTCATGTTCCAAGGGCCGATTTCCTTCTTCGGAATGATGGGGTCGGAGCGGAGCTGCAAATTGGCGTTTTTCATCGTCTGGCCTATCGTATCCATCCCAATATGATATCCCGCCTGGAGCAAATCAGGCATGTTTGGGGAGTTCTGACTAACCGGGTTCAAGGCTGCCCATTGACTATTGGCGTCGCTTGGAAGCAAATCTGAGGGGCTGGCAATGGAAGGAGATGCATATCCGGTGGCTTTGTAGAGGGAAGTGTCGGGAGGGACAGGCGCTTGAGGCAAAATGGGGGAATGCACGTCCATGGGGTCCAAATATTTTTTCCCCGAGTTGTAATACATCAACAGCAAAGCGATTGCGATAAAAAATACGAAGATCATTAGACGATCTTTTGTTAAAAACTTTAAAAAAGACATTCTGTATATAAACGATCATTATATATTGTTGAAATTCCCTAAAGACTTTTGATAAGCGTTTTAACTAAAGCATTCTAGATTTTGATCTAAAATAGTTACTGCGAGAAAAGTTCGATTAAATCGCATTCTTCCTTTTCTAGTTTCTCCAGTTCCGGTTTTGAATCGTCTAACATGTAGGTGTTTTTGATACGTTTCGCTTCCAAATAAGCACCGATGGCAAAATCGTAGGCCACTTTCGCTTTCCGCTTTGCGTCGGCGTACATTGTAAAATATATTTCGTCTCTCTTTTTTAATGTGACTGTTTCAGTTTCAGACGGCAACTCGATTTCAATTTCCTCAAACTTGTCTTTTTTTTCTTCTTCTTCTTTTTCTTTTTCTTCTTCTTCTTTTTCTTCTTCTTGTTTTTGTTTTTGTTCTTTTTGTTTTTGTTCTTCTTCTTCTTCTTCTTCTTCTTCTTTTTCTTCTTTTTGTTTTGGTTCTTCTTCTTTTTGTTTTGGTTCTTCTTCTTTTTGTTCTTCTTCTTTTTGTTCTTCTTCTTTTCGTTCTTTTTCTTCTTTTGGTTCTTTTTGTTCTCTTTTGTCTCGTTTGAAAGCAAAGCTTTCGAATAGACGTATGGGCCGCAATATCATCATTTGTTTCATTTCTATTTCCAGCTGAAAAGATTTCGCCGAGCATCGAATCCCTTTCAGCTCCAAAATCGTCATTAGCGTCTTGTCCACAATATCCTCGGGAAGCATCTGCTGCTCGTCTTCGTTGTAAATGGTCAGCTCACATTTCCCTAAAAGAGCCGGAACCCCGACTCTAAGACTGTGTTTTCCAGATTTTATTATTTTTAACGAAGCAGCAAAGCAGTTTTCAATTTCGGCCAAATCCAATTGCGAGTCAAACCATTTCTCTCGGTTTTCGAACAAGACATTTTGACAATAGGTTTCGAAAGCGTACAGAAATTCGGTGAAACTCTCGTCTTCGTGGAACAAGAGGTCGCAGTACATTTTTTTCCCCGATTTCAATATCCCGCCACGGGAAGTGCATCGGGGCGGCTGGATATAAAACGGCGTTTTTTCCATCAGACACCGGATGAAATACCCTCCGGACGACGAAGTGGGAGAAATAAAGGAAAGTTTTGCGAAACTGAAAGAAGGATCAGGTTCGTAAATCATTCTACACTGGTCCAAGAAAAAAGTCGAATATCCTGAACTCATTCCGTGACCTTGATTAGACGCAACAACAAAAGGAGATTCGCGAGAACTAAAAAAATCAAAAACACGTGATAAAAGCAAATGAACCAGAGATAGAAATATATTTCGTTGTAGATGATATTGCCCATGGGAACAATGATGCTTTCCTTTAGACTGCGCTTGGCTTCGTCGGTTTGGAAAAGGTCGATGCAGCTTTCCCACATTTTGGTTAAAGTGAGATATTCTTAGGGGGATAAAAACGTAGAGCTAGTTTATAATGGGTATAGATTGGGAACATACAGCATCTATGAAATCAATAAATGGAGGAGTAGCATTTATAATAACTTTTCAATCAAGACATAGTGTATATAAGGTACACTATAGATTATTTAAACAAACTGACCCAAATAACCCATTTGATTATAGAACTATTGTAATTAATGAGAACGTAGATAATGGTTCGAGTTTAGATGAAATCAATATAGTAAATGAATTTATAGCAGAATTAGAGGATATGACCACAGTACTTTTATATACTGAAATCGAACGTAATAGTGGAGACAAATCAGGTTTCCAATATAAAACATCTTGTTTTTATTTGAAACCATCAACTATCACAATCACCAGACTGATGAACAGTGACTCCAGCCTTACTTTTAATGCCCGTTCATATGATAATATTAATTGGTATTCAATAACAGGGGTTGTATACAATAGTGACGTATTCACTTTAAATAAAGAATTTCAGGTAAGGACTGGTACTAACGCAGCTTACGCATTCACGGGCGTTGCTAGCACCAATACGGCAAATGCTGGCGTTATTATGGTAAAGCTAACAAAACCTGTTACATTTCCTACCACAACTAGCACAATTACAAATTACCACTCTAGATACACTTATGAATATGTTGCAGGCACACTAGATACTTTCAATGTGTATACAATTCTACCAAAAGAATTAACAGTAAGTGGCACAGGAACGACTACGATCGGCGGCAAGCTTTCAGGTATTACTGCCGGAAGTCTAAGTGAGAAAATTGCCAATACCGATGTAACTCTAGTACAAGGTGCAAATCTAGAGGGAACCAAAGTGATAAATGCTTTAACCGGTACCGATCAAGCCAATTACTACATCGCAAATCCTGTTGAAACTATCAACCCGACAGCAAATAATATCGCGATTACCATTACCGCAATCCCTTCGAAAACTCAATATGATGGGACAGATTACGATAGTTTTGTTTCCTATTTGGTGTCAGGTTTGGTTGGGAGTGACACAGTTACTAGTGTCACTAAAAGCTTCAAGTCGACGACTAACCAGATTGTATCTGGCATTGCACAAGCTGGAACTTATACAGCGATCCTGAGTGCAGCTGTATACGGCTCAAATACATATGTTTACACGGCAACTTATGTTGACCGTTCCATTGTAGTCAATAAAAAATCGTTAACCATCACATCAAGTAGTTCCACGTCGACATATGATGGAACTTCTACCTATCGTACTTTACTTTCTAACACTGCTTTCACACATGTAGGATTGGTTTCATCTGATTCTATAACAATAACGCAAGAATATAAAGTAAATAATTCCGTCGTTACAGGGACTGCACAAGCTGGTGTTTTTATTGCGACACCTTCAGCCAGTTTTAGTAGCGGAAGTGCTAGTAATTACGATATCACATACGTTTCCTCTACCAATGTAGTCAATGAAAAACCGTTAACCATCACATCAAGTAGTTCCACGTCGACATATGATGGAAAAACATATAGCCAATTAGTTCCTGATTCCTCATTTGTAGCAGTAGGAGTGGTTAACGACGAACCCATTACAATAACGCAAACATTTTCATCCGCAAGCACAATTGCAAAAGCGGGAAGATTTACAGCCACACCCAGTATAAAGGCATTCGCAACCTCGGCTAATTATACCATCACGTATGTCCCTTCTTTTAATACGGTGAACCCAAAACAGTTAACCATCTCAAACACTGCAATTCAATCCAAAGTATACGATGGTAAAACAGTCGCCACTGTTACAGGTGGAACTCTGTCAGGTATAATAGGTTCGGAAATCGTGAATTTAGTTCAAAGCGGGGTATATGCTTCGTCAGATGTAGGCACAAAAACTGTAACCGTCACAAACACACTTACGGGTACAGACAAGGACAATTATACTGTATTATCGGAAACCGTTTCAGGATCTATAACCAAACAGCCTGTAACTGTGATAAATACGCTGCCTCCAAGTAAAACATACGACGGGACTACGCCTGCCACCGTAGTAGGCGGGACCATCATCGGCAATTTATCTGGAGAACCCGTGACGGTAACACAAACGGGTGTGTACGATGTTGCAAATGCAGGACCGAGAACGGTTACGGTTACGAATACCATCGATAATGCAAATTACAGTCTTACCAATGAGACATTCACTATTTCTGGAACGATCAATAAAAAACCAGTAACCGTAACGCCTAATAATATAACGACCACGTACGGCAACGATCTGCCTCTTTTAACACAGTCTCTATCAGAGTTTTTTGAACCAACTAGATTGCCAACTGGATGGCCAACTTACGGTATATCGATTGCGACGAAATACAGTCATGCAGGAAGAGTTCCGATTCACGCGAATGTAGAAGGATTGTCGGCCCCGAATTATTCGTTTGTGGAAGGCACAAGCAGTATCTTGACTATTTCCCCCGCGCCGCTCACATTAAAGCCAACAAATTACACCACCATTGTAGATGGAAACAGTGTGGACTTGAATTTGGTGTTCCAACCCATTGGGCAAAACGTCCCCCATTACAAGACAGGACTTATCGCTGACAACGTGGACTTGGGGAATCTGTTTGCCGATCTATCCACCGGGGAACCCATTGGGTTTGAAACGAAGTGGACGGTGCATGGAAATTTGATGGTGCAAGGAAAAGACTTGTGCAATTTTTTTGCAAAGTACGTCGCGTCCGATTGGGATATATAAAGTTCAATACAGATTCCACATGTGCGGATATTTTTTGAATATTGTCAATAATTGCTCGCGTTTCAATATTTTTTCGTGGATTAAAATGAGAGAACACTCGTGGATCATCGGTTTACATTCCGCCAAAATGAAAGAGGACACGCGATATGCATCTTGAATTAAAGTGAGCACTTGCGTGTCAATTAACGCCTTGTATTTTTCGCTTTTGGACGGATATACCAATTCTTCTCCCATTCCGTAGTACAATACCATCTTTTCAGCCAATTTTAGAGCTTCGTCGAAATCATTAATCGCACCAGTGGTGACGGAGACGTTGTAAAACAGTTCTTCTGCGATTCTTCCTGCCAAAAGAATCATTAAATGCTCGAGTAAAGAATCGCGAGTGTACAAGACCGTGTTGTCTCCTTCAAACACCGTATAGCCTGGAGTTTTAGGCGACGACAAGTTGATGACAATTCGCGCAACTTTGCTGTGTTGTTTCACGAGCAACCCGATCATTGCATGCCCCATTTCGTGGATGGCGATGCGTGCAATCATATCCTCGGAAAATTGATGTTCCGTCGGCTGCCAACCTGCCGTGGCGCGGTTCAAAACGACATAGATGTCGTCCATCGTAAATTGGACCCGATCGTTGCGCAGACTATACAGCATGGCTTCATTGAGCAAGTTTTCAATTTCTGCGGCGGACATACCCGATGTAATGTCGACAAGATGGTCCAATTGTATAGAAGAATCATGCGGTTTCCCTGCCATATGGATCTTAAATATTTTTTCTCTCGTCGATGTATCCGGCAGTCCTACAAAGATGCGTTTATCGATTCTCCCGGGTCGCAGCAAGGCTGGGTCTAACAGATCTGCGCGGTTCGTCGCACCGATGACGAAAATACCGTCGCTATTCTGGAACCCGTCCATTTGAATCAACAACTGGTTCAAAGTGCTGTCGCGCTCTGATGACGAAGATTCGCCGTCACCCGATCGTTTCCGTCCCAGGGCATCTATTTCGTCGATAAAGATGATACAAGGAAGATGAGTCTTGGCCAGTTTAAACAATTCCTTCACTCGAGCAGCCCCTATCCCTACATATTTTTCTTGAAACTCGCTTCCCGACACTGCAATAAAAGTGGTGTTGGAAGATCCCGCAAATGCTTTTGCGAGCAACGTTTTCCCGTTGCCTGGCGGTCCTTCCAAAATCAACCCTTTCGGAATACGAACGTTGAACTTTTTATATTTAGTGAAATGTTGCAATATATCGACACATTGGTTTAATTCTTCTTTGACTAGTTCGTACCCTCCCACGTCTTCAAAAGTGGTGTTGACATTCTTGACCACCTCGAAATTTTCAGAGTGAATCGGTAAGTGAATCGGTTCATAAGTTTCGGTGAGTCGGGCATATTTCCGTCTCTCGTCTGTGGTCCACGTTTCGTTGGGAAAGTCTTCCAACAGTGCCAAATCCCGCAATGTGTTGTTTTTTGAGTTTAATCGTTTTATGTAACGTTCAAAGTATTGTTCCGAGAAAGGGTAATGCCTTCTAACATAATGCTTTAAAAAATGTTTTTGAATAGGAGGCCGCATCAAAGCATGCGCGCACGCAAACAAGAATACAGAGAGTCTCATATTTTGTCATTAGCAATAATCTATTTAGATTCCTTTTTGTCTAAGTAAAAAGAAATGGACGTTCTTTCAGACAAAACGTGGGATCAACTTCTCGCCAAAGTGACTTTCGACAAAACCAAACGAAACACGAGGAAAAAAAAACTCAAATAGAGCCGTATGCACTCGCCAAAGTAACAAAGCCCACGTCTCCATGCTGGATAAAAAAGTTTTCATAGTCTCGCAAGGCATCATCTTTAATGTAAAATTTAAACGGGACGATTTGCACACTATAGTTTTTCAACAAGATTAAAAAGTTGGTTGTGTTCGAGCCCGTTTGCGCAGGACTGAACCCTGGAACAACCGTCATCCACTTGGTCGTGGTAGCCAGTTTTTGTCCTTTAGAAAGAGTTAGCGGATAGGTAGTGTCTTGCGACAATAATAGAGATTCTTGAATACTCTGCAATTGAGGGGTACCGGATTCAATAGCGACGTATGCTGCGAAACTAGCACTCGATTTGTAATTGGGAAAATAAGCAATGTCCACAATGAAAATAATTTTATTCTTCAACGCGGAAAGCGTAACTTTAGTGGGGTCGATGGAAGTGGTAAATACCTGATTTTCAAAGTTGGCTTTGATATTGACGGCCATAAGGTCCAGAATGTCGACGCTGGTCGTCTTTATGCGCAAATGGATGAAAAGGGGATCGGATACAATGAATGCATGGTTGGCTAAAGATTTACACAAGTCGTCAAATGTGATTTTCTGGGACGTTTCAATGCTTGTAAAGCTGCGAGAACTTGAATACCCCACGATGGGAACGTCGTCGACGGAATATATTTCAAAATCGAGAAATCGGCATCCCTTTTTAAGCACGGAAACCAGAAAAGATAAATCTATTTGAAAGGAGGCACTGAGCGCCGAGTTGAGAGAACTGAAAATAATGTATTGATTCAAAGGCAAACCGTCGTTTCTGGTGGAAGCGAAGCCCTCTGAGCCCTCCGCGAAGCCCTCCGCGAAGCCCTCCAGTTCAGAAATACGTCTCTCGGTTTCGTTTTCTAATCGTTGTCGAAGAATGGTTTGTCTTTTAGCGACCAAGCGATAGATGATGTAAAAACAAACCACAATCACTCCGAGGAACAATATCCTCTTAAAGTTCATCTCGTCAATATAAAATAAAAGAAGAAATATAATGTCTGGCGGCTTACTTAATTTGATTGCCTTGGGAAACGCCAACGTGTTTCTTACCGGCAATCCTACCAAAACTTTTTTTCGCACTACTTATTGTAAATACACCAATTTCGGGTTGCAAAAGTTCAGGATCGATTTTAATGGAACGAGAGACTTGCGGACCACTGATTCGTCGGTTTTCAAGTTCAAGATTCCACGCTACGCAGAGTTATTGATGGATTGCTATTTGGTGTTAACTCTTCCGGACATTTTTAGCCCCATTTATCCCCCTACGGTGGATACGAACGATCAATATGTGCCTTATGAATTTCGCTGGATTGAGGATTTAGGAACGAACCTCATCACGGAAATAGAAATCAATTGCGGATCCTTTTGTTTAGCCCGATACTCCGGTGACTATATTGCCGCCGCAGTGGATCGCGATTTTACCGCGGAGAAAAAACAACTCTTCAAAAACATGACGGGAAATGTCCCTGAACTGAATAACCCAGCGTTTTCATTCGGGCGCGCAAACACCTACCCGAACGCATACACGTACGAAACCGCCGAATACAACAGAGTCGGCACGGAACCGTCCATTCGTGGAAGAAACTTGTACATTCCCCTCAACGCGTGGTTTAATTTGAACAGCCGATGTGCATTTCCACTTATTGCTCTACAGTACAACGAATTAGAAATAGTCGTGACCTTACGGCCTATTCAGGAATTGTTCCAGGTGAGAGATGTATTCGGTTTTGCCGATCAATATCCCTATGTAAAGCCGGAGTTCGGTCAAGATCGGTTCCAGATGTACCGTTTCTTGCAGACGCCTTTGAAGCAAAATATTTTAGACCCGGAAACATATACGAGTCATTTCAATACTTGGAACGCGGACATTCATTTGCTTTGTAATTACGCTTTTCTGTCCAAGGAAGAAGCCAAGCAGTTTGCTCAAGAAGATCAAGTGTATTTGGTGAAGGAGGTTATTTCCTACAAATTTCAAAACGTTTCAGGGGCGCAACGCGTCAAACTTGAAAACTCTTCAGGAATGGTCGCCAATTGGATGTGGTATTTTCAGCGCAACGATGTCAATATGCGGAACGAATGGTCCAACTACACCAATTGGCCTTATCGAAGTTTGCCGTCGAATGCATTCTTGGCCGATGGCACATTGGTCTCGCAACCAGATAAATGGAATACAGGTCTATTTCTTTCCGGTCTGTATACTTTGCAGAACAAAAAGGAGATCATGGAAACGATGGGTATTTTATTGGACGGGAAGTATCGCGAGAATACTTTGCCGAGAGGAGTCTTTGATTACATCGAGAAGTATACCCGGACAAATGCTTTTGCCAAAGAAGGTATTTATTGTTACCAGTTTTGTTTAGATACAAATCCACAGACGTATCAACCTTCTGGCGCACTTAATTTAGGAAAATTTAAAAACATTGAATTGGAGTTTGCGACATTGTTACCGCAACCCGATCCGCTACGATCTCAATATAATATCCTGTGCGACTCAACTGGAAATCCGATTGGAATCAATAAAAGCAATTGGCAACTGTACGAATACAATTTCAATTTGGTGCTTTTTGAAGAAAGGTACAATATCTTGTCTTTCCTAGGAGGGACGTGCGGAATGTTATATGCAAGATAGAAAACATCTCGGCATAAAGGAATGGGGGAAACGACGTGGAGAATATCAGAAAGCTTTAGATCCAGGAAATTCAAACTGAAAAACCTAAAAAATCCCAAAAAAATGATGAAAATGTTAAAAACGAAAAAAAAAAAGCCAATTCTAGATCTGTCCTTGTTTGGCAAAGTCACCCTTAAAAAAAGCGCGCCCGTAGTAAACTTTTTTGGCCTCCCATATATTACGAATGCTAACGAATTAAGTAAATCGAAAGGATGGGAAAAGGTCTTCCAGTGGTTATTTTTCACCATTCCTACTTTTATTTCCTTGGGAGCGAAGATTATTTCAGACACTTCTGCCGAAACAAAAAAATTGCATATTGTGAACAAAAACAAAAAGACCAAGATTGTCTCGTATCCGCTATTTATTCAAAAACTCAATCAGCGCATTACGGAATCTTGCACATCTGCCGTTTTGAAAAATAACGCCATTCTGTCCCAAACTCCCAAAAGAACAAAAAAACAAAGATTTGCGATTCAATATAAATTAAATATCGAGGATGCACAGAAATTCGAAGCATTCAATGGAAAACCGATGGATCTGAGTGGGGTAAATGGAAATTTTACGTTTGAGTACCGTTTTAGCAAGCCCAAAAGTAAGCTCGCGAAAAAAAGAACGGAATGGATCAATCGTTCGGCTTACGAGTTTTTCTGCATTTTTTTTGCATCGAGCCTTACATATTCGTTGTTTTATATGATATACGTAAAAAAAAGCACTTTCAGCATTCCTGCTCCCAATATACCCAACGAACTGAAAGGCTTAATGGACTATGTCAATTTTGTTACCCAACACTTATCCTTGCCCGTCGAGATTTTAATTAACGCTTTAAACGTAATAATACCGGCGACAGCAAAACTATTTTTAGGTGAAAAAAATCCTCATCTCTCTTTTTTTTACATGTTTGTTTTAGCTTACATAGTAGTGTACTCTGTAAGTGCAAGTATCCCAAAAAAGTTTATCGACATTATTTATTTACGACCAGACTCGGTAATTGTATCGCTCATCTTCTTTAACTGGTTCCGAACGTTTTTCGGTTTTTATAAAGGAAGTTGGTTGAAAACCGGGATAGCTTTGGTGGATGCCTTTGTGTCTCCACTGAAGGCATTGGTTACCTCTATCTTTCAGCTTGTTATATCTTTATCTCTAGGCCCCATTGTAATGCTTTTTGTCATTATTGTCTACTTTGTCATTTCTAGTGGAATCGTCCATGGAGGAAAACTGTTTCGTTTTTGCACAGAAAGCATCGAATTTTTAGAAAAGCCGTCTGAAGACTCTTGGCAAATCAATGACTTGTTCCAATTCCATATATATCCTGTGTTTCTATGGTGCATATTCTTGTTGTTTTTTATCTACAAGCTGGTCGAATTGTCTATTCTGTTTCCGCCCATGAAAGATAAATTACCTATCCGTCCAAAACCGATCCCAAAACCTTTTCCAGTCGATCCGAAGTTTCCAATCCCCAAACCTTTTCCAGTCGATCCGAAGTTTCCAATCACCACACCTTTACCAATCGATCCATCCAAACCTTTACCAATCGATCCATCCATAGTTTCGAAACCCAATCTGAATTACTTCACGTATATAATGTATCCATTCATTGGATCAGCGGTACTTATATGTGCAGCTGGTGTTGTTTACTACAAAGATTACATAAACAAAATAAATGAAGTATACAAAAAAAGTTTGGAGCTTACAACAACAAACCAATTATTATAGAATGCAATAACATCATTCTTCCTTTTTCCATGATATACATATTGTAGAAATTATTCAAAGCAAATACAGTAGAAAACATAATATAGAAAAAAAAGTATGAGATGTACATGTTTCCTTTAGTTTCGTTATGCACCCCTACTTTCAATCGTCGGCCTTTCATCGAAACCATGTTTCAATGTTTCCGAAATCAAGACTATCCAAAACACAAGATCGAATGGATCATAGTTGACGACGGAAGCGATAAAATCGAAGATTTGGTTAAACAGTCCAATATCCCTCAAATAAAGTACTTTCCGATATCAAGCAAAATGACACTGGGTGCCAAAAGAAACTTTATTCATTCAAAGTGCACAGGATCGATTTTAGTCAATATAGACGACGATGATTATTACCCGCCGCAAAGAATATCGCATGCGGTATCTAAATTGCTAGAAAATCCGCAAGTGTTGATCGCAGGAGCCAGCGAAATTTACGTCTATTTCAAACATATCTCGAAAATGTACCAAGCAGGTCCTTATGGACCTAACCACGCCACTGCAGGTACGTTTGCATTCCGAAGAGAACTGCTTCTCCAAACTCGCTATAATGACGACGCCGCTTTGGCAGAGGAGCGAGAGTTTTTAAAAGACTACTCTTTCCCGATGGTGCAACTAGATCCTGTCAAGTGCATCCTGGTATTTTCTCATGTACAAAATACGTTCGACAAGAAAAAATTAATAAGCGGAGACAACCCGTACTTTAAGGTTTCCTCGAAATCGGTGAACGATTTTATCCGCAACTCTAACGAGAATAAAATCAAAAATTTCTTCATGCATGACATTGACAAGATAACTCAATATCGGCCTGGAGATCCCATCATGAAACCGGACGTCATGAAACAAATGAAAGAAATAGAAAAAGAACGCGACTTGAACCAAAAAACGACCATCATGGTTCAACAACCTGGATTGCCCCCCAAAGCTCTCTCCATGGAAGAAGTGGTCCAGTTAATTCAACAGCAACAAAGCCTACTTCTTTCCAAAGACCAAGAAATTCAGGCGTTGAAACAGAAATTAGAAATAAAGCCGATCCCTACCAACCCATTTACGTTTGCCCCTCACCAGAAAGGTAAATGCATTCCTGAAGTTATGGTCACTCTGTAAGAATATCTCCCCCCTTAAAACATGTGAATTATATATATGGGAAAAAAATGCTTTGGAGGGTATTGCTTTGAAAATACGACTTTACTCTTCGGGATAATCCTTGTGCTCGTAGGCGGATACCTCTATATACGAATTACCGATTTAGGCGACAAACTCGATCGCGTCTCTATTCCTGGACGTTACCGACAGGCTGAACGTTGCCGAGATATGTTCACGGATCCATACGCTCCACCTATTCGTTGCGACTCGGGTTATATTCCTACACAGGGTTATAGCCAAATCGGCATTCTTCGTGCTCAGCTCAGCTCCGATATTTTGCCGCTCATGGGAAGACGTTTGGCGCGACAAAAGTGGCAGTATTATACCTTATCCGGTGGCGGACCAGGAGGTAATTTGCAGACCAAACTTCCCATAAAAGTTCAGGGACGTAATTGCAGCAATGAATATGGTTGCGATGAGATTTTCAACAAAGATGAGGTATTTGTGGAAGGCTTTGACGCAAAATTCACGGCGACCATTTATGAGAATGGTTTGTTCAACTATTTACCTTGATTTTTACGCTTTGCAGAAATGAATGAGTAAGATAAGCATTGCTGAAGGTTAGTATATTAATTTTTTTTACAAAAGTGAAAAAAAAATTATGATTCTAATGTAAAACAAACTATTAGTCAGAAATATGCACCAAAATCGTTTTATCAATAGTGAAAACAATATCATCATAACGATTTTTATTTGGTCTTAAATCGTAGATTTTGACGAAAGGTCTCAAGTTTTCTGGAACTTCGTTTCTAAGTATATCTATCCAATCCCAAGACTGTACATCTTCTATAATTAATATTCCATCATCTGTCATAATTTGTGAATATAGTTTTATAAAAGTTATCATACTTTGTAAACTATGAGGACCATCATCTAACATAAAATCAAACTTTATATTTTTTTCTAAAAAATGGCTTCTGAAAAATTCGTGATTGTATGCATCAGTTGATGTATACAGAGTAATTTTCTCATTATTTTTTATTTCGTGCCAAACATTATCAATATGTATGATATCTAAACCATAAACTGTTGCGTTTGTAAAATAATTATGCCACATTTTAATACTACCACCCACATCTATTCCTACTTCTAAAACATTTTTCGCCTTTTCTTTTTTACTAATCAAAAGTTGATCGTAAAGAGGTAAATAAGAATGTCTAGTGTTTTTGTCAGTTCGCGAATTATCAACTATGTCTTCTAAACTTGTCATTCTTTTATATTTAAGAAATAATAAAAATATTGCGATTTAACGTAAACCCTTCATTCAAAAAAATTAAGTTGGTCAGCATCTAGTGCTAGACCGTAAACAATTGCGTTTGTATCAAAAATATTAAAGAGATGAGTATTTTGTATTTAGAAAATGCATATTACTATGTAAAAGATTATCTAATGGGTTAGGAGAGTAAAGGGTTATACTTTTTTTATGCATTGCATATGCAATACATAATAATCCTGACGTTGGCCCCATGAAATATTCACACGAATTAATAGCAATAGCGGTTTCTAGTAGATTTTGTGGACAATAATACTCTACATCAACAAGATTCGTATTTGAAATAAAAAAATCATAATGAGTTTTTTCAATAGAAATAAAAATAAATTTGAGAGCTGGGAAATCTGATATATATTTACGAAAGTAGTTAGATATTTTTTTTCCCTGTGTAAGGTCTTCATTCAGACATATTATCTATTTCGTCCAACAATTCTTGGAGGGTGATGTGTGGTTGCAAATTTACCACGTCATAAATATCCAAAAAGGAATCTTCCACAGATTTAGCGTATTCATCGTCCAAAATAAATTTAATACAAAACTGGGCGGTCAATTTTTGATGATACAGAATTTTCGTTACACTTAGATTATTTATATTTGCTTCCAAGGTAGCCATGTCATATTGTTTCAAGGTAAGATCGTGATTTGTGATTTTAATCATATATATATTCGAGTATTTTTATTCGATGTTTCTAATTTTTATTTTTCGTATCCTATAACAAATGGCATCCTTCATCGTGTTTGGGTGCTGGAATCGAAACGAAAAAGAATGTAGTTTACTAAATCCACAAACTCCTGTTGCGTTGGTGATCCAATCATTGGTAGAATTAGAGAAAAAAAACCCATGTGATTTTTATCTCATACTCGGCGACAACCAGTATCCTGAAAAAGAGGAAAAATCAGACAAAACGGAAAAAGACAAAAAAACGGAAAAAACAGACAAGAAAGACAAAAAAGATAAGACGAAAAAAGCAAAGACCTATAACGTCTTCAATATGCTTTCGGGATTCCGTTGTTTATCTCATTTGCAGTCTTACAAATATATATTGTTCGGGAACCACGATACCGATAACCCGTCTCTTAAACTATACATAGACGATCATCCCGAAGAATGCATGATTCTGAAAAATCAAATAAAGTTCATGAACGAAAACGTTCAATTTCAATTCCCCGGAAAAAAACTGACGATGACAAGAGTCATAGGAGAAGACGTGTTGATAATGCTTGACAGTACGATTTACACAGACATTGAATATGAATGCTACAAGGTACTATACCCGGACATAACAGGTTCAATCCAAGAAGCCTTGATGGCAAAGCAAAAACAAGAGGTGGTGGATTTTTTCTTCAATCGAACGTTCCGGAACATAATCGTCGCAATGCATCACCCCGTAATCACGGTCAAAAAAGAAGCTCACGAAATATATCACCCAGAAATGTATCGTCTGCTTTTTCTTCTAGACTCTTTCCGAATTAAAAAAGATCCGTTAACGGTTTTTAGTGCGGATTACCATATATATTTGGAGGCCAACATAGTTCTGGAAGCAGAGGACCGAAAATTAAAGATCAAACAATACATTGCCGGGACCGGCGGAGCGAAACTCGATGCGTATCATAAAGATTTTGATACTGAAGTAACAGGTAGTATTCCCGGGTTTTCGTTTCGGTACAATGCGGTGAAAAAGCAAGAAGTCTCACATGGCTATTTGCATTGTCAGTTGAATGATGAGTTAACTGCCCAATTTGTGCCGATAAAAACCTAATCTTCTTCCCACTCTTCTTCTTTTTCGTCCATTTCCTCTTTTTTTGTATTCTTGTCTAGGAAGCGGTACATCCTACGAATATCCAAAATATCCAGCTCGGATTTAGTAATCCAATCGCCCAATGGAACCAATTTATCTTCTTGGCTGTAAAAATGGTGGCCATACACTAAACGTAATTCCTGAAACAAAGAAATTACGTCTTTCTTGTCCATATTCAACTTTTGTCCTAAAAGCATCAAGAACAATTGGTTGTTGTATTCCGTCGAGTATTTGGTCAGCACTTTAGTGAATTCCACTTTTTCTAGTTTCATCGGGGCGACAGTGATCTGGTCGTGAAACAGACGGTTGTTGTAAAACGTCTTCAAAAGCGACCCCATCTCGTTAAACTGCCAGATTTGGCTTTGGAATGTTATTCGGCTTATGTAATCCGCAAAACATATGTTGTTCAGAAGCTGCGAATAAAAGGGGAATGCAATGGTAGACGGAAGTTTACTTAAACACGTGGCGATATTTTCGTGCCACAGAAGCGACACCGTGGTACGATCCGTCTCGTTCATGAATACGGTATGTTCTTTCAGAGGAATAGACGATTGCAATAGTTTCCACGTAATTTTTTTTGCATCTTCGTTGCCCATCTTTATCTGAAAAATGTTTTGCAGAGTATACACATTCAACAGCCCGGGCTTTTTTTTCCACAAATCAATGACAAACTGCAGTTTACGTAGATCACCTTGGATATATTTAAGCATGTAATTGTGCAGCACAGGTTCTACATTCGGAAAACAATGCCGCAATACTTTTTTCATTTGTTCTTGAGTTGGAGGCAACATTTCAAAGACATGACACGCTTTCATCAATTCACGGATTTTTTTATCCTGCTCGTTATTTCCGAGACAAAAAATCGGGTTCGCAGTGGTATTCTCTAGTTTTTGTTTCTTGGTTTTTTTTTGGCGGACCAATTTTATCAGCGCATCGATCCCGCCTTTGTCTCCGTTATTCATTCCGTCGATTTCGTCCATCACTATCGCCAGCTTTTTCACTTTGCGTTTCATCATGTCCAACACATTGCGATTTGATATATGATTGCTATCGAGTGTTTGAAATAACATTTTGTTGCGAATATCTCCTGCATTATACAGGATTACGTCGTAGTTCAGCCGTTTCAATAAATTTACCACAAAATGCGTTTTTCCAGTTCCTGGTGGACCGTAAATATACATTCCCTTTTTCGCCAGACAAGTCTTCTTATCGTCGAACGAATTTAAAATGTCTTTTATTTCTTTCTCCATAACATCCCGTTCCAATATCGAGTTTAAGTAATCCATATTATAAGATGCGTGTGTTTCTTATAATAGCCTTTTTTTTCGCTTCCTTTTGAACGTATTAACGACCGAATCTTGAGAAATCCGCGGTAACGGGCATATAGTTTGTAGCCGGTCTTTGCGGCAGCGCGCCGTAATACGAATACGGGTCTTGGCCTGGATGTTGTCCCATTCCGTAGCCACTTTGCCCTTGGCCGTATCCTTGGCCGTACCCTTGGCCATATTGGCGATTTTCTCGGCCCAAGTCTACTGCCCCTTGAACTCCTCCGGCCACATAATTACCGACCCCACCAACGCTGCTCTGTACAAAGTTTCCTATCCCGCTCGCAGAACTCTGCAAAAAGTTTGCCGTGCCGCTGGTTGCATCTCTTGCCAATCCGACTGCTCCGCCAACGGTTTCTTTTGCCAATCCAACGGCTCCGCCAACGGTATCCTTTGCCAATCCAACGGCTCCGCCAATGGTATCTCCGGCCAATCCTACGGCTCCGCCAACGGTACCTGCTGCGAGGCCTCCTGCAACCCCAACGGTACCTGCTGCTACTCCCGCCGTCCCAAGAACGGCAGCTTCACCTATATTAGCAGCTCCATTCACAGCGTCTCGAGCCACATTACCTTTACCGAAAGAGTTTGCTGAAGTCTGAGTTCCGCCACCCCCATTGCCACCGCAGTTGGTACACACCCCAGGACAAGTCGGACACGACGGACAAGTGGGGCATACAGGTGGAACAATTTCCGACTTTAAAATATAGTCCGAATAGTCCGAAGGGGACGATTTATTTACTAGAAAACGTAGAAACGCGGAAGTAGGTATATTGACAGTATCGCCTAAATTGTCCCAATTCAACCAATCGTTCTTTTCCTCCTTTTTATCCTCCATTTTACCCTGTTTGTCGGAATCGCCCAAAGAGCTCTGGAAATTATAAATAATCGCTTGTGATGGGTCTAATATAATAAAAAATCGAATCCTCAACTTGTCCAATTGCATAACGACCAACACCGCTTTTTGCGTGGTATCGTGCTCCGTATACACACTGAAATTGCTGGTCTTATTGATTAAAACTGTATCATTAATCTGGTTTTTATATGTCGGAGAACTACCTCCGGTGTTTTCAGTAATTCCACCGCTAGAAGACACTGGTGTATTAGAATAAATGTATTGCTTTGGATCATCTTGACCAAAACAGATGCTTTTGAAATGCTGGTTATTGGCAATGTCTATTATGTGCACAAAGGTTATATCTGTGTTCGGGACGAAAAGTACGAAAATGTACTTATTATCGGCGGTCTTAAACTGGTAATTAGTTACCGCTTTAGCGGGTTGAGAAACCACCACGGGATAACGAATGTATACTTGATGATCGGTACGTACATTGCCCCGAACGATACTAGTTAAGTCGTAATTTATCGCCGTTTTACCTTGGATAGAATACCAAGTAACGCTGTTTCCAGCAACACTTACATTGCCCGATATATCGAGGATTATGTTATCCAAGGAAGAATTGCTGAAATCTATGATAGAAGATGGTGTTATTGTACCTTTGGATTGAGGAGTCATGTTGCTATAAATGATCGCATTTCCCGTATCTTGGACCAACGATTGAATAAAAGGTTTGGAAACCGTGGTAGAATTTACAATTGTGTAAGATAACGGATTTTTTTCAATCACACAACGAGCGATTGGATCAAAAAATAAGGTATCTGTGATCTTGAAAATGCTCAAACCGGCATGTGAGCCATAGAGCGGTAAGACTGTACCTGCAGTAAACCCTTCTCTCGAGGAAAAGTATTCCCAAGTATGAAATCCCATAAAAAATATTACCAAAATGGCTAATAAAATCAAAAAAATGTGAAATGCGGTGACCATTCTATAGAGTAATGAACATTTTACCTAAAGAGTTTGACTTTTCACGAAAAAAATTGATTTTGCGATCCCATTTCTTTCGCTATTTCACATGAAAAGTATGGATATCGAAGAGGGCGAAATCGTTGACCCGGCGTTTGCAGCCTTGGCGGAAATCATCCGAAGCAAGTTAAAAAACGGAAACGAATTTGCTTTTCGATCGGTTCTTATAAGTGGCGTGTTAGTTGTTCCTGTGGTCTACAGTCGACCAAAGATTGTCAATATGGAGTGCCAAAACATCATGGTCACTCGTGCAGGCAAAAAAGAATCCCTGTCTCTTTGTTACGAGTCCTACGATACCATCGAAAATGCCCTCTACATCATCCAAACCATAAAATCGAATTACAAACTCAATATTCGCACGGGAACTCTTCAGGATCCTGATAAATATCAGCTGGACATTCTAGCGGAAAGCGTGCTTCCGTATGACCCAGATCTTATTTGCTGCGTCTGTTTTGAGCCTACCACGGATGTGACGGAGTGCAATCACGAAATATGCTTGACATGTCGCGATCGGTGCATTGTGGCCGGGAAAGACAGATGCCCTATCTGTCGCGGATCGTGTCTCAACGATTATAAAACAACCACCTTCTACTATAATAATTTTGATTTTCCGCTCGTCAATCAAGCGTATTTAAACAGTAGAAAGTATTCTCGTCTAGTCGATTCTGTCGTCTGGGTGAACGAGGCATAATTATCTATTTTTTCTAGTCATCTTAACGTAACCAAACTTCCCCTTTTTTGCTGTGTAGCCGTATTTTTTCAACCTCATTTCCTTCTTGGCCGTCGCGTGTTTTTTCTTGGACACGATCCGTCCCCATTTATTCATCATCAAATCATCACGATGCAACCCGCCTTCCGTTTTGTACGCGGTCCGATTCCATACTTGTTGGCGTGATCCGATTAGGATTTTGAACACGTGACCTTCCAAATGATAATGACCATCTTCAGCACGAACGGGACGTTTCATATATTTTAATGGGACATTTTCCTAAACCGAACTCTTTAGAAGGCCGAGAATATATGTCAATAGTTAAATGAATCTTTTTTACAAGTTAACCACCAACGCGGTCAATGTAAACTCGTTGTCTTACATACAAAATCGAAGCTTAAACTATTCCATTGATGTGAGTGGCACTAGCTCTAATAACGGTGTTTCTTACGGAATCAACCCCAATAACGAAAATCTTTCTTATTTACGAATAAAAAATGGATCGGTTCTGGCTACTAGTGCAGGGTTCGGTAACAATTTTACCATTTATACGAAACATGCGTGCCGGTTCGACACTGGACCCATCCTAGGACACGGTTCTGTTGTTGTACCAAGCAGCAATGTGTTAACTAGCAAGACATTACAGATACGATATTACAGCTTATTTACAAATCCCGTTTCGTACAATATCAGTGGCGTGCTTACGAGCGACATTTCGAACGCGGTCACATCAGGAACTATCAATGGAAACTACCAGCTGTTCAATTACAATATAACGGCACCCGCCAGAAGAGTATTAAAGTTTTCCGTTGGAACTGCGTCTGCAAGCGTGGTAATCCCAAGCCAGATATACACCGTGACGGTTGCCGGTGGGAAATATAGTCTAGCACTAAACGGAGCAACTGTTCCAATGCAGAGTATTAATTTTAATACGGGCAATTTATACGTATTTAATCAAAGTGACTCGAGTAATAAGGGAAATACCTTAGTTATAGGAAACTCTATCGATAATCCAACATATACAGGTACTGTCAGCGGAACTAGCGGGTCTTCGAATGCGTATACTTTACTTGATCTTTCAGGAATCACATTGACTTCCCCGTTGTATTATTATAGTTCGAATTATCCAGGTTTGGGAACTCCTCCTATCATTTTAAGTTATTCAGGAGGTATAAGTAGTGCTGAAAATGGAACGTTTCCAGATTCGACTAATAATTTCAATTATCCATTAAATTATGGTACCAAAACGTCTCATTATAATAACACTTATACAGCTGTAAACGACGAAGTATTTCGAATAAGTAGTGATGTCTTTTACTGTGAAGTATCTGGACGTGCAGCTAAAAACAACAATGGTGTAGTTATTAATGCTACAAATGCAGCCAAGGATTACTCTCTAAAAAAAGATATTGCTTTACTTTTTTCGTATACCGGTGATCCTTTGATTACATACACATATAGTGCAAGTCCTCAAGCGAACCTAAGAAATGCGGATATTACTCCTCCTAGCGATTATCCATTTAATAGTTTTGGTTACTTCAATGAATATTGGATTAATACAAACACTGGTGTGGTTACTTCAACGCAAGGTTATGATCTAAATAAAAATGAAACCAATTTTGGTGGCGATTGGGTTGACGTAGAGTTTCCCTATTACTTTTTATTATCAAATGTATCATTTTATCCAAGAGGTTATTATTATTCAAGGGCTCCGACAAAGGTGCGCATTTTAGGTTCACTAAATACTGGTTCAAAAAGTGATATTACTGCACGATGGTGTTTGGTAACAGATTCAACGATAAGTTATTCCGATACCTTCACTGGCGTAAACAATTTTTGTAAAAATAAAACTGTTGGCAGACTTTCTGTACCACAAACACCAATAAAAATATTTAAATCTTTTAGATTCATTTTCTACGAAAATGCAGCCAATCAAAATGCAAATTTTCGAAATTTAATTTTAACCGGTACAAAATATACCAATGTGACGGATCCAAACACACTATAATACAATTCACCACCGTTACGGGCCTCACCCCGATCGACAACAAGAAGGAAACAAGGGCGCATTCTTAGACCGAGCAACAGCTCCTCTTAGTCAACTTGAAATGGCATAAAAGAATACAGTAATACAAAGTCATATGTCCGACGAACCTATAATCATTCATCGTCGAGAAACATGAAAACCATACGACCAACTTTAAAATCTTTTCGTTTGATTGGTTTACCCAAAAGTTACAAACTAGAATGGAACAAGTCGAGCAGATCCAGAGGAAACGGGGCAGGCCTTTAAAAGTAGCTGTGGCAGTGACTACAAAATGACGACCTGTATAATGGAAATAGAGCTGAAGAAACTCAAGGATCGTGTGAAGAACATCGAAACAAATATCGGTCGTAAGGTACGGTTTCCGATTGGTTGATCATCATTCTCTCCAATGAAAATTACTTCATCTCCAAAACAATATAATGATTTCTTCTTTCTTGTTATTATGCGTGAACATAATTACAAGAAACTGGTGCGGGAATGTGACATAGATACACCACCTGTGGCTGGATCACTTGAAGCGATACGCCGTGGGTTTACCGAGCAAGGACGAGGTGCTGTAATCAAGAATATAATGCAGTATGTGATTGACGACGCCGAACAGCTGAAAATCGAAGTAACCAAGGCGGGGGGCGATGTTTTCATTTACAACGCCTTGGTGTTTCGTGTTATGACAGGCATTCAGAATGTTCTGGACGCTGTGGCCAGATACTGCGAAGACCAATATCCGTCTACAGCACCTAAAGCAGATGATCGCGTCTATTTTGACCGTTACTCATTTGATCGAGAGGAGGTTCGCACGATACACTATTTACAGCAGAAAATTGCAGTATTAACATTCGGAGGCAAAACATTTTATCATATGGCCAACTATTTGAAGCACGAAATGCCTTGGGTGGGACGG
>Ga0209550_10000584_pt1 | contig 34668 bp, 34 predicted proteins | sample LauGreSuBDMM15SN_2_FD_187567 | JGI IMG/M metagenome (GOLD analysis project Ga0209550, IMG submission 187567) | Freshwater lake microbial communities from Lake Michigan, USA - Su13.BD.MM15.SN (SPAdes) (version 5) | ecosystem: Environmental > Aquatic > Freshwater > Lake | place: Lake Michigan... | reverse complement strand
AAACAATAACTCGACTTCGACTCAACTTCAAACAAGGCCTTGCAGCATGGCGGAAACACCGTTTTTCTTCTCTCAACGTCTAGCCGAGCTAACCAAGACCCACGGCCAGCATATTGCGTTAATTGATCGGGACACTGAAACCACGTTCGCACAGCTTGAACAGCAAGCCAGGCAACTCGCAGGCAATTTACACGCTCTCGGGATACAACGCGATCAGCGCGTAGCCGTCTGGCTACCCAACTGCCTCGCGTGGGTGCAAACATTTTTGGCCTGCGCGCATCTTGGCGCAACCGTACTGGCCGTGAACACGCGCTTTCGCAGCAAAGAAGTCGCAGACATCATTGGGCGCGGTAAGGCAGATTGGTTGGTGATGTGGCCAGAATTCAAAGGTATCGCCTTTGCGGATATTTTGGCGGACGTCCCTGCGGATGTTCTTGCACGCCTCAAGGGAATCGTCACGCTGGGCGATTTCCAAAGCCCTGCCGTTCGCGCGATTGCCGCACGAGGATGCGCAGTGCACGACTACGTCAAACTGACCGACACGCCGAGCACGCCCCCACCCGCGGTGGGTAACGCCGGTGCAATATGCTTTACCACCTCTGGTACAACCTCGTTACCAAAATTTGTCTTACACGATCAACACACACTCATTGCTCATGGCCAGGCCATGCAAACAGCCTTTGACTACAACGCCAGCAGCCGTATTTTGGCCAGTGCGCCGTTTTGTGGCGCCTTCGGTTTTTCAACGTTGACGGGCGGCTTAGTGACGGGTTGTACGATCGTCAGCGAAGCCGTCTCCGACACCAACAGTACGCTCACACAAATTCGACGGCACCGTGTGTCGCACACGTATGCGAATAACGAATCTATTTTGAAACTACTGGAAGCAGCAGACTCCCCTGCAGACTTTGCACCATGCAAGCTCTTTGGCTTCGCAAACTTTTCACCAGCGGTCTCCAGCCTGCTCGAGCAGGCTGAGCGTAATCATTTGGCACTTACGGGCCTATATGGATCGAGTGAGCTCCAAGCGCTAGCCGCTGCGCAACCGACGCACGACGCTGCGGGAGATCTGAGCGTACGCTATTTGGCCGGCGGCAAACTCATTCACCCAGCGGCGCGCGTGCGCACGACCGATCCCTCAAGCGGTCAGGTCTTAGCGTTCGGCGAGTCCGGCGAGATCGAAATATCTTCCCCTAGCTTGATGGTGGGCTATCTCGACAACCCAGAGGCAACCGCAACAGCCATCACACCGGATGGATTCTTTAAGACAGGCGACCTCGGCTATGCCATCAGCGCGCAGCAATTTGTCTTTCAGACACGCATGGGCGACTCTATGCGCCTGTCTGGTTTTTTAGTGAACCCCGCAGAGATCGAACAAACCGTTGAATCACTCCCTGGCGTCAAGGCGTGTCAAGTCGTGGGCGGCACCGTCGGCACAAAAACATTACCTGTTGCCTTTGTCATCCTGCACGAGGGGGCCCAAGCAGACCCAGTGGGCTGGACCGCGTCTTGTAAACGCGCTATGGCGGGCTTTAAGGTTCCTGTGCTCTTTGAGGTTGTCACAAGCTTTCCTTCCGTTGAGAGTGCCAATGCCGTCAAGATCCAAAAAAATAAATTACGCGACATGGCCGATACATTGCTCGCCAAGCGCCCGTAACACTCCAGTCTAAAATCAGCCACTTGAAACAATCCAACGACCTTCTCTACGCGCGCAGCCCGCAACCACTGTACTTGCAAGTGGCGGCGATTGTGCGCCGGAACATTGAGCGCGGTGTCTGGCCACGCGGACAACAGGTACCTGCGCTGGAAAACTTGGTTGAGGACCTTGGCGTTTCACGCGCGACGATCCGCCAAGCCTTTGGCCTACTCGAGCGCGAGGGCCTGATCCATCGGTCCCGTGGTTCGGGCACCTACGTCAATGAAAACATTCCCCAACCCGTGAAACTCGCTCTTCCCACCAGCTGGGAGGAGACCGTTGCCCTATCTGCCGCCTTAGGGACGACCACGCTCATGGAACTGAGCGCCGATGTGCCTCTACCTTTGCTTGGAATGGATTGCCCCTTCGATTGCAAAGGTAGCTTTCAGTATTTACAGCGCCTGCACACCACCTCAACCGGACCATTTTGCTACAGCGAGGTCTATTTAGACCGAGACATTTATCGGCAGCATGCTGCGCGTTACCGCCACGCGACGGTTGTTTCGGTTTTAAACGAACTCCACGGTGACAAGCTCACGCACGCCGAGCAACTCGTGAGCATTATCGAAGCGGGGTCGGACTCTGCACAAGCCCTACACCTACCGCTTGCAGCGCCCGTTGCTGAACTGCGTCGCTACGCGTGTATCGACCAACGTGTCATTTATTTTGCGCGCCTGGAAATCCCCACGCGCTATGTACAAATGAAGTTCGACCTTATCGAGAATCGCACACATGTTTAATCCAGACTCATTGCGCCTACCCTTTTTTGACGACTCGCATCGCACACTGCACGACGCCGCGCACGCATGGTCGACTCAACACCTGACCGACCGCGTGCACCACGGTAGCGTCGACGTGCGCTGCCAAGAGCTGACACGCATGCTTGGTGAGGCAGGGTGGCTACGCTATTGCGTCCCGGCGGCCTACGGCGGTGTGTTCGAAGAACTCGATTCACGCAGCCTCTGTTTGATGCGCCAAACCCTCGGCTATTACGACGGTCTGGCGGACTTCGCCTTTGTCATGCAAGGGCTGGGCAGCGGCCCGATTTCCCTCTTCGGCTCCGAGGCGCTCAAGAAAAAGTACTTACCGCAGGTGGCTCGCGGCACCATGCTGGCTGCCTTTGCACTCTCCGAGCCAGACGCAGGTTCAGACGTTGCCGCGATGACCACACGCGCCACACGTACCGCCACAGGCTACCGCATCAACGGCGTCAAAACCTGGATATCCAACGCAGATATCGCCGACTTTTACACCGTGTTCGCGCGCGTTGAAAACGACGAAGCAGAAGGGGTGACAGCTTTCGTGGTCGACGCCCACACACCGGGCCTCGCCATCACAGAGCGGTTCGACGTGTGCGCACCCCATCCGATTGGCACTCTGACCTTTAGCGACTGCGACATCGCTGTCGAACAACGTATTGGTAAGCCAGGACAGGGGTTCAAAGTTGCCCTGCAGAACTTAGATGTATTTCGTGCGTCGGTCGGTGCCGCAGCCTTAGGCTTCGCAGAGGTCGCGCTTGATATGGGCATCAAGCGCGCTGCGTCGCGCCCCATGTTTGGTGCGACACTGGCAGACTTGCAAATCACGCAAGCGGCCATCGGCGACATGAGTACCGAAATCGATGCCGCGACCCTCCTCGTGTATCGTGCCGCCTGGGAACGCGACATTCTGAAGCAACGCACCACACGTTCGGCTGCGATGGCCAAACTTTTTGCGACGGAATCCGCCCAGCGCATCATTGACCGGTGTGTGCAGTTGCACGGCGGCCTAGGTGTCAAAGTTGGACACCCCATGGAAATGTTGTATCGTGAAATCAGAGCATTACGGATTTATGAAGGCGCCACCGAGGTCCAGCAGATCGTCATTGCGCGCGAAACCATGAAAAATAAAACGGGAGGAGTATAAAAATGAACGGTTCGGAAGCAATGGTCAAGACCCTGCTCGCAGGGGAAGTTGATGTATGTTTTGCCAATCCCGGTACGTCAGAGATGCACTTCGTCTCGGCACTGGACCGCGCGCCAGGCATGCGCTGCATCCTCGGGTTGTTTGAAGGCGTGGTCAGTGGTGCGGCCGACGGCTATTACCGGATGGCTGAAAAGCCTGCCGCCACCCTCCTGCATCTGGGACCTGGTTTGGGCAATGCGTTAGCCAATATTCACAACGCTAAACGTGCCAATACCGGGATGGTCAATATTGTCGGACAGCATGCGCTGGATCATATTCACAACAATGCCCCACTGAATTCGGATGTCGAGGCCGTGGCCCGTCCGATGTCGCACTGGGTCAAGACCACCATGTCGGCCAGCCTGGCGCCCTTGGATACGGCCGAGGCGATCTCACAAGCCCGCAGCACGCCGGGCCGCATCGCAACACTCGTCTTACCCGCAAACTGCGCGTGGGAGCCCTCTGATCCTGGACACTACTCAACGGCCCCCGCGCAAACCACCGCAGCACCGCTTGCCGACTCGGTGCTCGCCATTGCCCGTTTGTTATCGGATCGCAAAACAGCCGAAGCGACAACGCTTCTGTTAGGAGGTGCTGCGCTGCGTGCCAAGTCGGCACTGCTCGCTGGCAGAATCGCTGCGCACACCGGCTGCAAGCTTGCCAGTGAGTCGCGTAACCCTCGTCTCGAACGCGGACGCGGACGCGTCAACATCATGCCTCTGCCCTTCGCCGTCGATGCTGCAGTCGCGATGCTCAAGGACTCCAAGCACTTGGTGTTAATCGGCGGCGCTTCGCCTGTGGCTTTCTTTGCCTATCCCAACAAGCCACGCATGATTCAGCAGCCTGACTGTCAGGTACATACCTTAGCCACCTTAACGCACGATCTGCATGCAACACTACAAGCATTGGTTGACGCGCTAGGTGCCAATAACACGGCGCCCGCACAACTCTCTACAGGCCCCATCATCACCGATCTCCCTAATGGAGCACCCACGGTAGAACACATCGGTACCGTCATCACGGCATTAATGCCAGAAAACGGCATCATGGTCGAAGAGTCCGTGACCACAGGGCGTCAGTTTTCAAAACTGACACACCAAGCGGCTCCCTATGACTGCATTGAGATCACAGGTGGCGCGATCGGCTGGGGGATGTCGGCTGCGGTCGGTGCCGCAGTAGCCTGCCCCGATCGCAAAGTCGTGGCCTTGATTGGTGATGGCAGCGCGATGTACACGGTGCAAGGTCTCTGGTCGATGGCACGTGAACAGTTAGACGTCACCGTTGTGATCTTTGCAAACCGTTCATACAAAATTTTGCGTGGTGAGCTGGCAAACATGGGCGGGCCAGACGCAGGTGAAAACGCCAAACGCATGTTGGATCTGGATCGCCCTTACATAGATTGGGTATCGATTGCGCGCGGTCATGGCGTGCCCGGACAGCAAGTCTCCAATATGGAAGACTTTGCCCAAGCACTACGCATCGCCAACAAAGAGAAAGGCCCGCGGCTGATCGAACTCGTCATGTAAACCCATCAAAACAATAACGATCAATCCTTCTGGAGACCACAACATGAAATGCTACTGCGTCGTCAACTTTCGTGAATCGTTGCAGATGTTGGAAGCCGAGACACCTACGCCCACGGGCGCTCAGGTGCTCGTGCAGGTACGCGCCGCAGGCGTCTGCCACAGTGATATTCACTTCTGGGAAGGCGGCTACGACTTGGGCAATGGCAAAACCTTGTCGCTCAAAGACCGTGGCATCAAGCTCCCCATGACCATGGGACACGAAACGGCTGGAACAGTCGTCGCAATGGGACCCGATGCCAAAGGTGTCGAGAAAGGCCGCAACTATGTGGTGTACCCATGGATTGGTTGCCGACAGTGTCCCGCTTGTGATGAGGGTTTAGAGAACTACTGTGCGGCCCCTCAGTACTTGGGGGTTCACCGTCCCGGCGGCTACGCCGACCACCTCGTGGTTCCCGACGCACGTTACTTGATTGATATTGGTGACATGGACCCAGCTTCGCTTGCCCCCTATGCCTGTTCGGGTATCACGACCTACAGCGCGATCAACAAAATCGGAGTCAAGACCTTTAGCAAACACCCGATTGTGATCATGGGCGCCGGTGGCTTGGGTCTCATGGCAATGGCGCTACTTAAAGCAATGGGTGGTGTCAGCCCCATCGTCGTTGATATCGATCCTGTCAAACGACAAGCTGCGCTAGATGCCGGCGCACTCGCCGCGATCGACGGCGCAGCGCCTGATGCTGCCAAGCAAATCATCACAGCCAACGGCGGCAAACTCCTCCAGGGCGTTGTGGATTTGGTCGGTGCGCCGTCAACAACGGGGATTGCGTTTGATTGCCTGATCAAAGGTGGCAAGCTTGTGATTGTGGGGCTATTTGGTGGCGGAGCGTCCTGGCCAATTGCCTTCATCCCGATGAAAGCCCTGCAGATCCTAGGAAGCTACACCGGTTCACTGCAAGAAATGCGCGAACTCATGCAGCTTGTCAAAGAGGGTAAGATCACGCCCATCCCTGTGCACACCCACCCATTGGCCGATGCCGACAAAGTATTGAAATCATTGATCGCTGGCAAAGTGACGGGTCGCGCTGTATTGACCGCATAAAGCGAAGCGCTCTACCCGCCTTGCAGTGCTATTTATTTCCTTGATAGCGCTGCAAGGCCAGCAACACCTGGCGTGTTGCGAGCGGACGACCCGCTAGGTGTTCCGCCAAGCGCTCGCGCAGCCGCGCACGCAACTGAGGTTCTTGCTGTGCATCATCAAAATCCGGCGGCTCTTGGTCTAGCCCATATCCGGTCTCTTTGAGCAAGGTCCATTCAAATTTACGCAAGGCGCCTGCCGCAGTTTGCCCAGCCGCTAACTGCTGCAGTGCAATCACATAGGCATCGAACAAACCGGGATGAGGATCCTCACGCGGTAACAAACGAAACATCAGCTCGTTCATGTACCAGCACGACATCATGGCGGGGCCTGGCAAGGGATGCACGCCCGCACACTCGGCACGCGTCATGGTTTTGACTTCGGTGCCACCACTCCAAGACAGTAGCAAGGGCTGAAAAACCGAAAGCGCGGGTCGCAACACCGAGTGTGGACGCTTGGCACCCTTGGCAACCAAGGTCACCCAGCCATGGTCCCGCGAAAACGCCTGCACGATCAAAGAGGTCTCGCGCCAGGCCGTTGCGTGTAGGACGTAGCCCGGGGTTTCGTGGACTCGTACGAGGCGTCGGCTCATGTGACTAGGTGCTCCGTGCTTTACTCATATCCTAGGTCACGCAGGCTGCTCTCTTTTTCAGCCCAGCCTTTGCGCACCTTGATGTACACCTCAAGATGGATAGGCTTATCGAGCAGTTTAGCCATGTCCTGGCGTGCCTCGGAGGCAATCCGTTTCATGTGTCCACCACCCGCACCCAACAAGATGGGACGATGGCTATCGCGCTCTACGATGACGCATGCCGCAACATGGGCGCCTTTTTCGGTTTCTTCCCACTGCTCGATGACAACCGTACAACCGTAAGGGAGCTCATCACCCACTAAACGAAAGATTTTTTCGCGAATGAGCTCCGCCGCAATAAAGCGCATGGGACGATCCGTGAGCGTGTCGGCATCGAAAAACGGCTCGTTCTCAGGCAGACGCTTGGCAACCTCATCCAGCAACTGATCAAGTTGATGGCGCTTGGTCGAGCTCACAGGCACGACGGCATCAAATTGATAGAGTGCCGCGATTCTTGCCACGAAGGGATAGAGCTCATCGCGATTGTTAAGCTGATCAATCTTGCTGATCACTAGAATTGTGCGCTTGGGTTCATGCAACAGAGACAAGAGTTTTTCATCTCCTGGTGACCACTTACCTGCCTCAACCACGAACAGCACCACATCCACATCGGCCAAGGTTTGCGTGACCACGCGGTTCATCATCTTATTCATGGCGCCACCGTGGCGCGTCTGAAACCCAGGAGTATCGACAAAAACGAACTGCTCAGTATCACGCGTCAGCACACCTTGAATCCGATGGCGCGTTGTCTGCGCCTTGCGCGAAACAATAGAAATTTTGGTGCCAATTAAAGCGTTCGTCAGGGTGGACTTACCGACATTTGGACGACCAACGACTGCAATGAAACCACAGCGGTACGCTGTTTCGGTCATTTAAGCTCCTGGGCGACCGCAACCGGCAGCGTTAATTGTGCCGTTTTGCGCGCCCGGGTTGAACGCTTTTTAACTGGAGTGGGACTTGCAGCCTCCGCGCTCACCAAGGCTAGCTTGGCGCCAGATTGTTCGGCTGCACGACGGCTCGATCCCGCCGCAACAACCTTGATATCCAAAGACGGGATCAAACACTCAACCTCAAACTGCTGGCTGTGCGCCGCACCGTGTGTGGCGACAACGTTATAGATCGGCAAGGCAAGCTTGCGACTTTGCAAAAACTCTTGCAATAAGGTTTTTGCGTCTTTGCCCAAGGTCAGCGGATCGACACTCGCCAGGATGGGCTTGTACAACCGCTCAACAAGTTGTTGTGCGGCGACGAACCCCCCGTCTAGATAGACCGCAGCGAGCACAGCTTCGAAGGTATCGGCCAAAATCGATGGACGGCGAAAACCACCACTCTTGAGTTCGCCTTCGCCCAAGCGCAAAAACTTGGATAAATCCAGCTTTTGAGCGATGTCGGCGAGCGAGGATTGCTTAACCAAGTTAGCACGCACGCGCGATAAGTCGCCTTCGTCTAGTGTGCCGTAATGATTGAACAACAGTGCCGCGACCGCCACGTTAAGAACCGAATCACCAAGAAACTCTAAGCGCTCGTTATGACGCGCGCCATGGCTGCGATGCGTCAGCGCCTGCTCCAGCAATGCAGGTTTGACGAACTTATATCCGAGCGAGGTTTCGAGTGCGACCTGGGGCATGAAGCGAATAACATGAAGCGAGTGAATCGAGTTGAACGAAATTAGTGGAAAGGACCAATGCGGCCCAAACTACCAAAATTCATCCAAATGAAGAAAGCTTTACCAACGATATTGGCCTCAGGGACAAATCCCCAGAAACGACTGTCGAGACTATTATCGCGGTTGTCCCCCATCATAAAGTAAACACCGGCCGGGACAGTGCAGCGGACACCATTACGTAGGTATTCGCATTTTTCACGATACGGGAAGCTTGAAATTGGTCCTATATCCTGCGAACGTCGCTCATCTAGCAGTATTTTATGGGGCTTATCGCCCAGGGACTCTATGAATTGTGCGGTATACGCCACACGATCCGGCTCATAATACTGACCATCGGCCTTGCGGGGAACCTCTTTGCCGTTGATATAGAGTTTCTTGTCCAAATAAGCGACTTGATCGCCTGGCAGGCCAACGACGCGCTTGATGTAATCCACGGAGGGATCAACCGGATAGCGAAACACCATCACATCACCACGCTGTGGCTGACCGATCGGAATCACCTTCGTATCAACGACCGGCAAACGTAGGCCATACGTAAATTTATTGACAAGAATCAAATCGCCCGACTGCAACGTCGGCAGCATGGACCCTGAAGGAATACGGAACGGCTCGACAATAAACGAGCGCAGGACAAAGACAAACAAGATGACGGGGAAAAAACTGACGCCGTACTCGACCCACCAAGGCATCTTTCCAAACTCGGTCTGAATCTGCTCTTGACGCGTTAATTTTTCATGGTCAGGTAGACCGGCCCAACTCGGGCGAGCGAGCTCAAGCGCCTGCATCACACGGGTCGCTCGTTTATGACGCAAAGAAAAACGATCAAGTGACCACACAATACCGGTCACGATCAGCAACACAAAAAGAATTAAGGCAAAGTTCCAGCTCATTGTTTTGACCTTTGCAAACGTTTTATTTATCTTCTACCTGCAGGATCGCCAAGAACGCCTCCTGGGGGATTTCAACACTACCAACTTGTTTCATGCGTTTTTTGCCAGCCTTCTGTTTTTCAAGAAGCTTCTTTTTACGACTGACATCACCGCCATAACACTTCGCCAGCACGTTCTTACGCAGCGCCTTGACGTTCTCGCGTGCGATGATTTCAGCCCCGATCGCGGCCTGAATCGCCACGTCATACATCTGGCGTGGAATCAGCTCGCGCATCCGCGACACCACGTCACGGGCGCGATAGCGCGCATTGGCGCGATGGCAAATCGTTGAAAGCGCATCGACCTTATCGCTATTAATCAACAGATCAACTTTGACAACATCTGCGGCGCGATATTCTTTGAACTCGTAATCCATGGAGGCATAGCCGCGCGACACAGACTTCAGTTTGTCAAAGAAATCGAGCACGATTTCTGCGAGCGGGATCTCATAGTGCAAATGCACTTGACGGCCGTGGTAGGTCATATCAAGTTGCACACCACGCTTACTATTGCAAAGTGTCATCACCGTGCCGACATACTCTTGAGGCATAAAGAGGGTGACATTGACAATGGGCTCGCGCACTTCGAGGTATTTACCCACCTCTGGCATACGCGAAGGACTTTCAATCTGAATCACACTGTTGTCACGCAACACGACCTCATAGACGACTGACGGTGCGGTAGTGATGATATCCATATCGAACTCGCGTTCAAGCCGCTCTTGCACGATTTCCATGTGCAATAAGCCCAGAAAGCCGCAACGAAAACCAAACCCCAGCGCCTGAGAAACCTCGGGCTCGTACATGAGGGCGGAATCGTTGAGTTTGAGTTTTTCAAGAGAGTCGCGTAGCTGATCGTATTCACTGCTTTCGACGGGATAGAGACCCGCAAACACCTGAGGCTTGACTTCTTTAAAGCCAGGCAGCGGCTCGGTGGAGGGCTTGGCAAACGTCGTGATGGTGTCGCCGACCTTCGCGTCAGCCAACTCTTTGATCCCCGCAATGACAAAACCGACTTCGCCTGCGGACAAAAACTTACGCGCCTCGGACTTAGGCGTAAACACCCCGACTTGTTCACACAAGTGCACGGCACCCGTGGCCATGAAAGAGATTTTATCTTTTGGTGTGAGAACGCCATTCGCGATACGCACCAGCATAACAACGCCAACATAATTATCGAACCAGGAGTCAACGATCAACGCCTGCAACGCAGACTTCGGGTCTCCTTTGGGCGCAGGGATCCGAGCCACAACAGCCTCGAGGATTTCGTCGATACCCATGCCGGTCTTGGCACTCGCCAAAATCGCATTCGAGGCATCGATGCCAATGACTTCTTCGACTTCTGCGCGTGCACTTTCAGGATCGGCTGAAGGCAAATCCATTTTGTTCAACACAGGCACGACTTCAACACCGAGTTCGATTGCGGTGTAGCAATTCGCGACGGTTTGTGCCTCAACACCCTGGGAGGCATCCACCACAAGCAGTGCACCTTCGCAGGCAGACAGCGAGCGGCTGACCTCATAAGAGAAGTCAACGTGGCCTGGCGTGTCAATCAGATTGAGGTTGTAAACGTTCCCATCAGCAGCCTTGTAATGTAGCGCCGCCGTCTGGGCTTTGATGGTGATGCCCCGCTCGCGCTCGATATCCATCGAATCCAGCACTTGGGCCGACATTTCCCGGTCTGCCAAACCCCCGCAACGCTGAATTAAACGGTCTGCGAGAGTGGATTTGCCGTGATCGATGTGGGCAATGATAGAGAAATTGCGAATATGCTGCATAACACCTGAAAAGTAAGCTAGCAAGCAAAAGGGGCGCCCTGCGCCCCTTTTGCGGCAAACCGCTATTCTAGCCCTTCTTGACCTATTTAGCAGTGCTGACAGCGACCCAACGGGTTTGATCGCCACTACGAACCATCAGTCCAACGGGACGAGAAACATCCAGTCCACCGATCACTTTGGCGAACTGGTCAGGGCTGGTGATATCCGTGTCATTGACGGCCAAAATAATGTCACCCTCGACAATCCCAGCCGTCGAGGCTGGCGCACCCACCGTTGTCACTTGCACCCCACCCTTGATCCGCAGCTTTTTCTGCACATCCGCCGTGACAGGCACCAGCGTCATACCCAACACGACCTTCTGAGTTTCAACCGCCTTAGGTGCGGCAGGGGCTTCGGCCGTCTTCTCCGCCTTGATTTCAGCAACGCTGACTTTTAAGGTCACTAGCTTGCCTTTACGCCACACTTCCAAAGGCGCCGAGGTACCAGGCTTGGTACTACCCACCAAACGTGGCAAATCTGACCAGCGTGTAATCGGTTTACCATCAAATTTCAGGATCACATCACCCGGCTGCACGCCAGCTTTATCAGCCGGTGCGTCGGGTTCTACACCGCTGACTAGCGCTCCCTCGGCTTTAGGCAACCCGATCGCCTGGGCCACTTCTTTGCTGACTTCACCAATCTGCACACCAATTCGGCTGCGCGTCACGCGCCCACTGGACCGCAACTGATCCGCGACACGCATCGCCTCGTCGATAGGGATCGCAAGCGAAATCCCCATAAAGCCACCACTGCGTGACACGATCTGCGCGTTAATTCCAACCACCTCACCAGAGAGGTTAAGCAGCGGACCGCCCGAGTTACCAGGATTGACTGCCACGTCGGTTTGAATGAATGGCAGATAGTCGCCGGTCTCTCGGCCCAGGGCACTAATAATTCCAGACGTCACTGTCGATTCCAGACCGAAAGGAGAACCAATCGCCATCACCCACTGCCCTTTCTTCAAGGTCTTGGTATCGCCGATCGGCAGAGACACCATATTCTTGGCCTCGATCTTCAGCAGCGCCACATCGGTGCGCTGATCACTACCGATCACTTTCGCTTTGAACTCACGACCATCGGTCAGCGTCACAAAAATATCGGTCGCATCGGCCACAACGTGATGATTCGTCAAGAGATGACCATCGGACGAGATAAAGAAACCCGAACCTACCCCGCGTGGCACGCTACGCTCTTCGGGTTCAGCGCGACCTCCGCGTGGTCCTTGTTGCGGAGGCTTCGCACCACCGGGCGGCTGGGCATCTGGCCCAAAGAAGTGCCGAAACAACTCATAGGGATCCTGCCCTTGTGGCCCCTGACGATTCCTAGAGACTTTCGCCGTTGTGCGAATATTGACTACTGCGGCTTCGGACTTCTCAACGATGGTCGTGAAATCAGGTAATGAGTTGGTGCGCGCCTGCGTGGAGGTTTGATAACCCGCGCCGACAGCAATCACAACAGCCAGCATGAGTGTCCATGCGACTTGCCGCATGCGCCCAGCGGATGGATAGAAAGAAGAAGGGTACTGAGTTTGCATCATGAATGGACTCCGCATAAAACGTTTATGTCGTAAGCGCCTAACGAGGGCTCGCAACAGACATGTACTGAATGGACTGCGCTAATTGTTCAAGGGTAGAGGCCGGCACTTCACCCAGAACGGTTAACCAGTAATTTGCAATGCGTACCCCATAGATGTTGACCGAACCGCTTTGTGCAGCACCCTGTGGTAGATACTCAGACCGCTCAGATAAATAAGGTTCAATAAAAATTGAAATAGTTGCAAGACCATCAGACAGCACCAATTGATGCACGGGCTTGCGGTCTGCGAATTCACGCGTCACTTCTGATGTCGATATATACCCTGGGGGTGGCGTCACACGCCAACCCAAGGACGTCAAATCAATTTTTTGATGTTGTGTTCGCACAGTCTGCCAATCTTTAGTCGGCCAGGTAGGCATCAACATGGCTTCAGAAATAGCGGCCCCAATCTCAATCTGCGTAAAGGCGATTTGCTCAACGACTGCGCCACGCTCATCCACCATTTGCGCTTTGAGCAACAAGCTCGATGCGGTGTCTGCACACAAACGATAGCCGTAGCGATGCGCATCGCGCGGGATGACCTCGATCGGTTGACATGGACGGCCGGCGACACGCAACGGAACAGCGCCCACCGACACACTGTAGTTGTTCTCGATCGACTGCGGGTCTATACGCAGCAACCCTGGAAAACGATCGCCACGCTGACGCTCACGCAGCACAGTCTTTTGCTCAGGCATCAAGCACTGCACCTCATCGTCGGTACGAAGATACTCACGCGGAGCGCCATCGAGCACTTCAATACGTTCTTTTTCTTGCTTCCCATCAAAATGATGGGTGATGCGCGAGGACTGGATATGATCGCCTTGTTGATAGGCATAAACGCCCACGTAGTTCAGTTGACGCGCCGCCTCTTGTATCTGTCGCAGCACCGTCGCACCACTTTGTGCCTGCGCAACGCTCGCACATACGCACAGCCCTGCAGCAAGCCATGCGCTGATACGCTTCAAAACTTGGTTGCGCGACAACTCCATCCACCCACCCATTAGCGAGATGCGCCAAACGAAGCTTGTCGCACGTTTGCGGGACCCGAAAGTTGACGGTGTGCGCTGACGTAATCTTGTACTGCAGGCGCGTCTACATTAGAGGCAACGTTTTTGGGCGCCGACGAGCCCGCCATTTGCGCGCTAGACACTCCTGCATCTGGCAAAAGAAAAGGCCTGGCTACCCAGACGACCGATGCCACAGCGGCGGCCATCGCCAGGCTTGGCCAGACAACCGACCGCCAACCTTTGCCTATCCGTTTTTGCTTTGGCTCTAGCTGTGCGGGACGTGGTGCCGCAATGATGGCAGGTTCTGTCACCAGCGCCTGTGCCACGCGCGCGCGCAGATCCGACGCGCTTGCAATCGCCAACTCTGGCGTACGCAGCGTATCACCGATCAAGTGATACACCTGCCAAGTCTGTTGGCCACTTTGAGTCAATACCGCCTCTGGCATTGGAGTGGCTTGATCACCATCCATCCAAGCAGAGATCGCGTCAGCAAGCTCCTGGGAGTCGGATCGTGGCTCAACAGAATGTGGGGGTTGACTCATTTTTCAGGACTCCTTACCAGCGACGATCGCCGGTATCACCCAGCAATGGTTTTAATCGGATTGCGATGGCTTCACGCGCACGAAAAATACGAGACCGCACCGTTCCGATAGGACAGTTCATGCTCTGTGCGATATCTTCGTAGCTCATGCCATCAATTTCACGCATCACAATTGCGTTGCGCAGATCTTCGGGTAAATCATTCATTGCCTTATTAACGGTTTCTGCAATCTGCCGGCTCGCCATCTCAGATTCTGGGTTGCTGCTATCGGTTAGGTTGTCAGTTTCGTTAAAAGTTTCACCTTCTTCACTTTCATATGTAGAAGGTGCGCTTGGCCGACGCTTGCTCTGAGCCAACCAGTTGCGCGCGGTGTTGATCGCGATGCGATAGAGCCACGTGTAAAAAGCGCTCTCACCCCTGAATTGAGGCAAAGCACGATACGCTTTTATAAAGGATTCCTGAGCTACATCTTCGATTTCACTTGGATCACGGATCATTCGTGACAGTAAGCGCATGATTTTGCGCTGATATTTGAGAACCAACAGATCGAAGGCCTGCTTGTCTCCGCGCTGGACTCGTGCCACTAATTCAGCGTCTACATCACGTTCAGTCAAGCTGTTTTCCTCTCAAAAGTCTGGCGGGACTGCTCCATCGACGAGGCGGCCAGCGCAGATACTTGTCGAAGTGTTTCGTCAGAAACGGCTCGACGCCAGAGCGTCAAGTTGACGATCTTAGAGGAGTTATGGGGGTGATCTTGTAATTTCAAACCCAGTGTCAACCCAAAAATATGACGTCGGCGGCGTACGACTCGAATCTGCCTGACTTGAGAAAGGCCAAGGTCTGCGGAAAAAGTGCCCAATAGCCAAGTTGGTTGATCGCAAGCCACCAGTGTGAGACCTGGGAGCCGCTCTAGTCGGCCGCGCCGCTCAATGCCGTAGATGACTGAGGGTACGGCACTTAAGAAAAACGTCACAATTCCCGGAAATTTGAGCCAGACGCAGGTAAGAACAACTGCCAAACTAGCTAAACACACCAGACCGTTTTCAATAACACTGACCCAGGTGGGCCTAAACACCGAAACTGTGAGCGCGCGCTGCCCAGGAGGGATCAAACGCGCCGAACCGCCATTGAGCCGTTCGTGCCACCGAAACCGAAGGAATTCGACAACGCAACGTCGATTTTGAGCTCACGCGCCACGTTGGCGCAGTAGTCTAGATCGCACTCGGGATCTTGATTAAAGATATTGATCGTCGGGGGTGAAATCTGATGGTGGACAGCCAAGGTAGCAAACACCGCCTCAATACCCCCTGCAGCACCCAACAAATGGCCCGTCATCGACTTCGTGGAATTGATGACAAGTTTCTTTGCATGATCACCAAACGCTAGCTTGAGCGCTTCCGTTTCGTTTTTGTCACCTAGCGGTGTGGATGTTCCGTGTGCATTGACGTATTGAACCTGATCAGCATTGATACCGGCATTGCGCAACGCGTTGGCGATGCCGCGACGTGGACCATCGCGATCAGGAGCCGTAATGTGATGCGCATCGGAGCTCATGCCAAAGCCCGCGAACTCACCATAAATGCGCGCGCCACGTTTTTTTGCGTGTTCGTACTCTTCAAGAATCAAAACGCCTGCGCCTTCGCCCAACACGAAACCATCGCGATCGCGGTCCCAAGGGCGCGAGGCGGTGGCTGGGTCATCGTTACGCTGCGACAAGGCTCGCATCGCTGCAAATCCACCGATACCCAGAGGCGAAACTGTCGATTCCGCGCCACCGGCCATCATGACATCGGCATCACCGTACTCGATCATCCGTGCCGCATCACCAATGGAGTGCAGACCCGTCGTGCATGCCGATACGACCGCATACGAGGGGCCTTTAAAACCCAACATGATCGATAACTGTCCCGAGATCAAGTTGATCAAGGACGCTGGAACGAAAAAAGGAGAAATGCGGCGTGGACCGCGCTCGAGGTACTCAGTTTGGGTCTCTTCAATACGCTGCAGACCACCAATACCAGAACCCACAATCACGCCCACACGTTCTGCATTCGCTTCAGTGATCTCTAGGCCCGAGTCTTTCCAAGCCTGTATCCCCGCAGCGATCCCATAATGGATAAAAGTATCCATTGTTCGGGCCTCTTTGGCTGGTAGGATTTGCGTGACATCAAACCCCTTTACTTCGCCAGCGATGTGCGCGTTAAAAGCGCTCGGATCAAAGCGCGTGATTCGTCCGATGCCGGACCGACCGTTAACGATATTGTCCCAAGCCGTTGGAATATCGTTGCCGACGGGGCTAACGATGCCTAGACCTGTAATGACGACGCGTCGCTTCACGCACCACTCCTCAAATTGATAATGGCGGCCAGTGCACACACGCAGCCAAAGCTCCGTGCACGCATCTCCAAGACTTACTTAGAATTCGAGGTGATGTAGTCCACAGCCTGTTGGACAGTCGTGATCTTTTCAGCTTCTTCATCTGGAATCTCAGTCTCGAACTCGTCCTCGAGCGCCATCACCAACTCAACCATGTCGAGCGAATCGGCACCGAGATCGTCCAAAAAAGACGATGCGTTCTTAATCTCGGCTTCGTTTACGCCAAGTTGTTCAGCGACAATCTTTTTGACGCGCTGTTCGATGCTTTCCATGCAGATCTCCAAAGGGGAAAAGTCCGGCGAATTATAGCTAACCGGGAGAAAAAAAACCTATTACATGTACATGCCGCCATTCACGTGCAGCGTCGTACCTGTGATGTAACTCGCGTTAGGCGAGGCTAAGAATGCGACAGCATGTGCAATATCGGCCGCAGACCCAAGCCGGCCGAGGGGGATTTGCCCCAAAAGTGCCGCAGTTTGCGTGTCATCTAACGCGCTTGTCATGTCAGTTTCGATAAAACCAGGCGCCACACAATTCACCGTCACGCCTCGGCTGCCGAGTTCACGTGCCAGTGCGCGACTCATGCCAGCGACACCTGCCTTAGCGGCGGCATAATTTGCCTGTCCGGGATTACCACTAGAACCAACTACCGAAGTGATGTTGATGATGCGCCCCCAGCGGGCCTTCATCATGCCCCGCATCACGGCGCGCGATAGGCGGAAAACAGCGCTGAGGTTAGTCTGCAACACAGCGTCCCAATCCTCATCCTTCATGCGCATCGCGAGGTTATCGCGTGTGATGCCAGCGTTATTCACCAGAATATGCAGGCCGCCTGACTGTTTGGTCAAGGTATCGACCAAGGCATCGCACGCAGGAGCATCAGTGACGTTCAACACGACGCCGCGACCACCATGAGGCGCAAGCATCTGCGTGACAGCCTGCGCACCTGCTTCGGTGGTCGCTGTCCCCACGACCGTTGCGCCACGCGCCGCTAATTCAAGAGCAATCGCCTTGCCAATCCCGCGCGAGGCACCCGTGACGAGTGCAACCTTATCTTTAAGATCCATGGTGTGCTCCAACGTTAACCGGCCGAGGCTAACGCATCAAGCGCAGCCTGCATGGACTCAGGGTCTGTCACCGACAACGCGACAATATTGGGATCGATGCGCTTGACCATCCCTGTCAATACTTTGCCTGGGCCACACTCAACGATATGGGTAATACCCTGCGCTTGCATGGCCTGTACGATCTCGACCCAACGCACCGCATGCCAAGCCTGCCGAACTAACGCATCACGAATCGCAGCAGGGTCTTGCTCAATTTTTACGTCTACGTTGTTGATCACTGGCACCGAGGGCGTCGCCACAGCGATTTTGGCCAAGGCGCCTTGTAAGACATCGGCTGCAGGCTTGAGCAAACTCGAATGAAACGGCGCAGAGACCGGCAAGATCATGGCGCGCTTCGCACCCGCCGCTTTCGCAGCCTCGATCGCGCGCTGAACGGCCGTCGCATGTCCTGCGATCACGACTTGCGAGGGCGCGTTGAAATTGACAGCCTCGACGATCTCACCTTGAGAGGCCGCTGCACATGCAGCACGCACCCCCTCATCATCCAAACCGAGCACGGCCGCCATGGCTCCCGTACCAACCGGCACGGCAGCTTGCATCGCGTTCGCGCGAATGCGCACAATACGTACAGCGTCGGCAAGCGACAAGGAGCCGGCAGCGGTCAGTGCTGCGTACTCACCCAAGCTGTGGCCAGCCATCAAGGCGGCCTGCGGGCCACCCGCGGCACGCCAAGCCTCATACATCGACACACCTGCTGTCAACATCGCAGGCTGGGTGTTGGTGGTCAGACTCAGTTGTTCGGCCGGACCTTGCGCCATCAAAGCGCCAAGATCCTCGCCCAATGCAGCGCTAGCCTGCCCGATGACTTCCATCGCCGCGGGATGGCCGGACCAGGCATCCATCATGCCAACTGTTTGCGAACCTTGCCCAGGAAAAACGAATGCGAATTTCATGATGTTTTGTGAGGGTAAAAAATCTGTTTATCAATAATGGCACGACACACGTTATAGCCGCAACAGCACCGAACCCCAGGTAAAACCGCCACCCACACCTTGCAGCAAGGCCAAGTGGCCTGGCTTGATGCGCCCATCACGTCTGGCGACATCTAGCGCAAGAGGAATGCTTGCGGCAGAGGTATTGGCATGCTGATCGACAGTCACTACAACTTTTTCATTTGGTATATCTAGTTTACGCGCGAGAAACGTCAGAATACGTAAATTCGCTTGATGCGGAATCAGCCAGTCGATATCCGACAACTGCAAGCCCGCTTTCTGAACAACGCTGCGCGCTGAACGATCCAGCACCGTGACCGCCTGCTTGAACACCGCTTGACCATCCATACGCAAAAACGGGTCCCCCGTCACTTGACCGAAGGCAACGTTACCCGCAGCGCAAAGGATGTTCATCTGGCTACCATCTGCGTTCAGTTCGGCTTCAATAATGCCAGGCGCCTGATCAGCCTTGAGTACAACGGCCCCCGCACCATCACCAAACAACACACAGGTTGAGCGATCGTTCCAGTCAAGAATACTCGAGAAAACTTCGGCACCGATCACGAGCGCACACTTCGCACGCCCAGCCCGAATAAAACTGTCTGCGGTGGTCAGTGCGTACACAAAACCACTACACACCGCTTGAACATCAAAGGCTGCTGCACCTTTATTTCCGAGATTGGCTTGCACGAGGCACGCCGTACTTGGAAACACAAAATCTGGGGTTGAGGTGGCTACTATTATTAAATCAAGTTCGCTTGCTTGTACGCCGGCATCCGCCAACGCATGACGTGCTGCCTCGGTTGCCAATGCACTGGTCGTCATCCCTTTATCGGCAAGATAACGCTGTCGAATACCGGTGCGCTCAATGATCCACTCATCAGAGGTTTCAATCTGACGCGTCGCAAGATCAGCCGCAAGCGCTTGATTACTCACTAACCTCGGTGGCAAGAAACCACCAGAACCGATCAGTCGCGAGTACGGCAAAGCGTGCGTCATGCAGAGCCTCCGGAAGATTTCAGGCCGTTATCTGCCTGACTCTTGGTTAATTGATTAATCGCTTCAGTCGTGCGTGCAAGCAGACCGCTCGCCACAGCCTGTCTCGCGCGCTCTAGGGCAAAACCAAAGGCGACTTGGTCAGCAGAGCCGTGGCTCTTAATCACCACACCGCGCAAACCGAGCAAGGTCGCGCCATTGTATTGTCGATTATCCACACGCTTACGAAAACGGCTGAGCACAGGCATCGCGATCAGGCCAATGAGTTGTGTAAACCGAGAGCGGTTGAACTCTTCACGGACGATGATGGACATCATACGCGCCAGTCCTTCGGAGGCCTTGAGTGCGACGTTGCCCACAAAGCCATCGCACACGACGACGTCCACCGTGCCTTTATAAATATCGTCACCTTCCACGTTTCCGTAGAAATTCAAAGTGCTTTGGCGCAATAAATCGGCAGCCTGTTTGACGACTTCATTACCCTTAATCAGCTCTTCGCCAATATTAAGCAACCCAACCGAAGGCGAGCGCCCCTCGATACCCAATTGCGCCAACGCGGCTCCCATCAGGGCAAACTGCAACAAGTGTTCGGCCGTGCAGTCAACGTTGGCACCGAGATCCAACATAGTCGTTGCCCCACCCTGCTGGTTAGGCATGGCCGCTGCAATGGCAGGCCGATCAATCCCATCAAGTGTTTTGAGAACATAGCGCGAGATCGCCATCCACGCACCCGTATTGCCTGCAGAGACGCATGCATCAGCCAGACCATCTTTGACAGTCTGGGCCGCGACGCGCATTGAAGAGTCTTTTTTACGACGCAGAGCGACTTCAACTGAGTCGCCCATCGTGACCACCTCAGAGGCGGCGATGATGGGGAACCTTGCCGCAGCAAGGTTGGGGAAATTTTTTCTTGCAGCGTCCACGGCCTGTGCGAGTTCGTGGGGCAAACCCACGAGCAGCAACTGTGTGTCGGGAAAGCGTTGTGCGAAAGCGAACGCAGCAGGTACTGTGACGGGGATACCCGCGTCACCGCCCATGCAATCGATCGCGATGCGAATGACGGAAGCCACGTGTCAGTGCGACGCAGCGCTTGGACGAGGTAAGCCCGTCAACCGCGATTATTCGTCAGTCTTGGTCTTGAGAACTTTGCGACCACGATAGAAGCCCGTTGGGCTGATGTGGTGACGCAGATGTTGCTCACCCGTGGTGGGCTCTACAGCCGTTGACGGGTTGACGATAAAGTCGTGCGAACGATGCATACCGCGCTTGGACGGGGATTTTTTGTTTTGCTGAACAGCCATGACAACTCCTGTGGATCGGCGAATTGTACGCCAACCATCTTAAAAACAACTACTTACCTTTTTTTAGCTGACCCAGCACCGCAAAGGGTGAAGGGGGCTCTTCTCTACTGGCGACTTCATCTGCTTGCGCATCTAATTCCGCCGATTCCGGACACTGAGTGTGGCGCGGCACGTAGGGTACTTCTAAAATCAGTTCATCTTCTAGCAATTCACACAAGTCAAACTTGGGCGACCCCACGATTTGCTCTGGGGCATCGAGATCGTCTTCATCGGGCTCATCGTCCGAGAAATCTGACTCGCGCCGCACCAATTCAAACACTGTTGTGCGATCTATTGGAAGAATCAGCGGTCCTAAACAACGCTGACACTCTAGTACTAAATTTGCCTGAACCTGCAAGACTAACTGCGATTTGTCGTCTTTGGTGACCCGCCCCTGAATGGCATAGCGCACCACTCCAGGCAAGGCAGGTGCCACAGAAAGCTCAATGACTTCGCCTATCGGCTGCTCTGCTAAGCCTTCGAGCAAGCGCTGTAGGCGATGGATGCTAAACGCACCCCCAACGACCTGCCCACGGCGCGCAAAATCAAACGCATCCACAACCGGTGGCACGGACAGCCGGAACTCCGGATCGACAGACATGCAAGCCCCGCAGCAAAAAAGCAGCAAAGCAAGAGATAATAGCGTGTTTGTGCCTAGATCGTCAATTTTCACCTTCACGAAAATCCACTGTGACCCCACCTCTTATCCTCGCCTCAAGCTCTATTTACCGGCGAGAATTGTTGTTAAGACTAAAAATTCCTTTTTTCTGTATCTCGCCAGAAGTCGATGAGTCATCGAAACCGGGTGAAACGGCCTCAGCACTAGCCTTGCGTTTGTCGGTTCTGAAGGCGCAGACCGTCGCGCAGCAGCATCCTGAAGCGATTGTGATCGGAGCCGATCAAGCCGCATCGCTGGCGGGTCAGATTATCGGCAAGCCCGGAAGCCTCAGTGCTGCGGCGCAGCAACTCGCCCGGCTTTCAGGCCAAACTGTGGTGTTTCACAGCGCGCTCACGGTGTTGCGCGGGCCAGGCTACTGCAAAAGCATGGATGTGTCGACAACCTGTGTCTTTCGCCCACTCACCGCAAGCGCGATCCAACGCTACGTGCAAATCGATCAACCGAGCGATACCGCAGGCAGCGCTAAAGCCGAATGTCTAGGTATCGCTTTGATGGAACGTATGGATAGCAGCGACCCCACTGCCATTATCGGGCTGCCCTTGATTGCACTGACACGCATGCTCTGCGAAGTCGGACTCGACCCACTAGAACACGCCAAGGTATAAAAGCATATGCCTGCCGAACCCACCCCCACCACCGTCGCCTCTGGCGGTGTGCTGCACCTCATCCCTGTTGGCTTGGGTGAGGCGCCCATCAACGACTGGTTGCCACACGAAGCGCAAGCGCTAGCCGGTCAACTCAACACATACATTGCAGAGAACGCAAAAACAGCACGCGCGTTTTTAAAACTGACTCCGCTCACCCATCCTTTGCAAGACATCACGATTCACGAACTCACCCCACGCGTAGACGACGCCACATTACAAGGTTGGCTAACACCACTGCGCAGCGGCGGATCGATCGGCTTAGTCTCCGAGGCGGGGTGCCCCGCCGTGGCGGATCCCGGCGCGCGCGCGGTCGCCATCGCGCATCAATGGGGCATCACCGTTAAGCCCTGGGTGGGCCCTTCATCCATTTTGCTCGGACTCATGGCCAGTGGACTGGATGGGCAGCGCTTCGCTTTTCATGGTTATGCCCCGGTAGATGCCGGCGAACGCACCAAACAACTCAAAGCATGGGAACTCTTCTCATCCAAGCAACATCAAACGCAAATACTGATTGAAACCCCTTATCGCAATCAAGCCATGTTCACCAGCTTGATTGAGCACTTAAAAGGCAATACACGTCTGTGCGTTGCGCGTGCACTCACAACTCCCGATGAATGGGTCCGCACCTTAAACGTCGCGCAATGGAAAAACCAGTCGGTCCCGCAGCTCGATAAATTCCCGACTCTCTTTCTGTTTCAGGCGGCTGCATGATTGCTGGTTTGACGCCACGCAGTGCATTGCGGGTGATTTTGGTTGCATTGCTCAGCATCTTGGCAGGCTGTGCGTCTCAGCAATCAGGCGGGCCGTACAGCATTGATGAAACCATGAAGTCCCGTGGACAAAATAGCCGCGTCGATATCATCGTGCTGCACTACACCGCCTCGACAAAGCCCAGTGCACTCATGACGCTCACCAATCGTGACGTCAGCGCGCATTACGTTGTGTCCGATGACGCCAAACCCGTGGTCTATCGACTGGTGAACGAAGACCGTAACGCGTGGCATGCCGGAGAAAGCAGCTGGTACGGACGCACCTTTGTCAATCAGCGCTCCATTGGTATCGAGATCGTGCATCCGGGTTGGCAACCGAATGACAAGGGTGAGAACGGGCAGCCCTACCCTGACGCACAGATCGCAGTGGTTGCTGCGCTCACACGCGATGTCGCCAAACGTCACAGCGTCTTGCCAGAAAATATTGTGGGCCATAGCGACGTGGCACCAGGTAGAAAAGTGGATCCCGGTCCGTCATTCCCATGGAAAAAACTTGCACAGCTCGGCCTGGGGCGCTGGTTCGATGAAGCGCTCGCTGCCAAATACCAAGCTGATTTTGTCCGCAATGGGCCACCGGACGCTGGCTGGTTCCAACAACAACTCAAACGTGTCGGTTACGCAGTCCCTGAGAACGGCTACTTTGATCAAAAAACGCTAGCGGTGATCGCGGCCTTTCAAGCGCATTATCGACCGGAGTTAGTGACAGGCAAGCCTGATGCGCAAACGGCCGCACGCCTGCAGGCCTTGCCTACTTCCGGCTCCGGCCTTTAAGCGCGGGTGCGTGATTGCGCGATACGCCAACGCACGAGCCGCCACAGCAATAAAGCAGCAAGCACAGCGGCATAAATCATGACGGTCTGCAGATCGTTCTTGCCCGCTTTGTGCCACCAATAATGCAAAATCGCCAAGCTACCAATCAAATAAATCGCTTGGTGCAAACGTTGCCACTTGCTCCCCAAGCGACGCATCCACCCTTGCGTGGATGTCACGGCCAGCAGACTCATGGTTAAAAAAGCGGCCACACCCACCAGAATGAACGGTCGCTTCCATATATCCACAAGCATATCGTCGACTACAAAGCCCTGATCCCACCACGCCCAGCTGAGGGCATGCAGTACAGCATAGAAGAAGGTGAACAAGCCGCACATGCGACGCAAGCGCACGAAAGCAGGTTGTTTAACTGCTTGTCGCACCGGGGAAATCGCAAGCGTTAACAACAAACACACCAAGGTCCACGTCCCGGAAGACCGGGTAAGAAATTCAGTGGGGTTTGCCGTTAAGTCATTTTGCACACCGAGCCAGACCCAGCGCAGCAAGGGATACAAGCCGAAGACAAACAGCAAAGGCTTGCAACGATCGATCTCGCGCGAGCTAAATGTCTTCAAACCTGTTCTCAATAGTTCTTGCGCAAATCCAGACCCGTGTAGAGCGAACCCACTTCGTTGGCATAGCCATTGAGCATCAGCGTTTTACGCTTGGGACTAAACACACCGTCTTCGCCAATCCGACGCTCCGTCGCCTGACTCCAGCGAGGATGACTGACTTCAGGGTTCACGTTCGAATAAAAGCCGTACTCGGAGGGCTGCGAGCGCTCCCAGCTTCCGACAGGCTGTTTTTCAAGCAAGCGGATAGAGATGATCGACTTCACCGACTTGAAGCCATACTTCCAGGGCACGACCATACGCACGGGCGCACCGTTTTGATTCGGCAATACTTTGCCGTACATCCCGAGGGTGAGGAGTGTTAGCGGGTGCATCGCCTCGTCCATACGCAGTCCATCACGATACGGCCACTCCACTGACCGGGTGCGCACACCGGGCATATTTTTGGGTTGCACATCAGTAATGAACTCAACAAATTTTGCGTTCGCGGTGGGCTGCACCTGCTTGATCAGCTCGGACATCGAGTAGCCAATCCAAGGAATCGCCATGGACCAACCCTCTACACATCGCATGCGATACAGACGCTCTTCGAGAGGCGCAAGCTTGCGCAAGTCGTCCAGATCAAACGTCTTGGGTGCTGCGCACTCACCTTCCACGCGCAGTTTCCACGGCGTTGTCTGAAGCGTGTGCGCGTACTTCGCGGGATCCGCCTTATCCGTGCCGAATTCAAAAAAATTGTTGTAAGTGGTCGCGTCCTTTTCGGGCGTCACTTGCTCCATCAGCACATACTTTGGAGACCGCTGCGCATCAAGCTTGGCCAGAGCAGCCGCACTCGCCAACGCCGACCAACCACCTAAGGCGCCCGTCGCGAATGTGGCGCCAGTCGCCTTCATCCAGTGCCTGCGGCTCTGCCAGACTTCTTCAGGCGTGATTTCTGTAGAACGAATACGGGGGAAACGGTAGCTCGACATAACGGCCTCCGAAAAAGATTAAGTGCGCTCAAGCATTAGCCGCAGCGCGAATCAATGATGCCTAGGATTATCACGCAATTTAGATAATCCAACGCACACCAGAACAGAATAACCCTTCAGTAACGCAGGATTGACAAGTAAACGATCGACACCCTACACGCGCTCAAGTAAATATTCCTTCAGGGTAGAAACATCTGGAACGATTGCATGGTGGGGACAGGCGCGTAGCTCATCGGCGGGATGCGCGCCGTAGGAGACCCCCAGGCCGTGCACACCAGCATTCGCCGCCATCTGCAAATCATGAGAGGTATCACCCACCATGACAACTCGATGTGGCTCAACAACCATCTCATCCATCAACTCATACAACATGCCAGGATGCGGTTTGCCAAAGGTCTCATCGGCTGTTCGCGTCGCTTCAAAGGCCGCATGCAGCGAGGTCGCCGTGAGGGCGCGATTCAAGCCAACGCGACTCTTACCCGTTGCCACGGCCAAGCGAGCACCCGCAGCTTGCAACTCGGTCAACATCTCGGGGACGCCATCAAACAGCTTTAACTGGGTGTCGCGCGAGAGATAGTGATGGCGATAGCGCTCGAGAAACAGCGGCTCTAGCGATTTAGTGAGATCAGGTACCGCGCGACGCAGCGCGGGCTCTAAGGACAAGCCAATGACCCAAGCCGCCTCGGCCGCTGTGGGGACGTTGAGCTCGAGATCACGGCATGCTCCCTGAATCGCCGACACAATGCTGTGCGTTGAATCCATCAACGTGCCGTCCCAATCAAACACAATGACCGAATATGGTTTCATTGCTGCTCCAACTTTTGCAAGATTGTTGCGCAGACCGCAGGGAGTGGCGCGACCAGGACGAGGGGTTCCTGCGTCAGCGGGTGGGGAATATCCAAGCGGTGTGCATGTAAAAACATTCTATTAAACCCAAGCTTCACGAATTTAGCGCGTGTCTCGTCGCGCCCATATTTGTCATCGCCCACAATTGGAAACCCCGTTGAGGCGAGATGCACCCGAATCTGGTGGGTGCGTCCGGTGCGCAACTCGGCATCGACCAAGCTGTAACCATTAAAGCGCTTTTGTGCGCTCACGATCGTGTGTGACACCTGACCGTCAGCCTCAACTTTGACACGCCGCTCGCCCGTTTGTGTTGTCCATTTGGTGAGAGGCAGCCGAATATGCTGCCGCGCATTCACCCAATCGCCCTCGACCAAAGCTAAATAATGCTTACTTCCTTTGCTCTCACGAAACATTTCATGCAAGGACAACAAAACATTTCTCTTTTTGGCAATCAGCAGTAAGCCCGAGGTATCACGATCAAGCCGATGGGCAAGCTCAAGAAAGCGCGCCTCAGGCCGCGCCGCGCGAAGCGCCTCGATCACGCCAAATGACACCCCGCTTCCACCATGAACGGCGGTACCCGCTGGCTTATCGATCACCAGCAAGCCTTCGTCTTCAAACACGATCGGGAATTCTGACCCAGGAACAATGCGCTTCTCATCGGGGGTGGGGACACGAATGGGGGGAATCCGCACAATATCCCCGATATGAATACGGGCGTCAGGCGCCGCTCGCCCCTTATTCACCCTCACTTCTCCGCCACGTACCGCTTTGTAAATATGGCTTTTGGGCACACCTTTGCACAGCCGCATCAGGAAGTTATCCAAACGCTGCCCATCGTGCTCTTCGGTGACTTCAACTAGTCGAACTGCCGGCGCCTGTGGCGCGCTCACTTTAGGTGACGTCGGGGTCAAAACTGAGGATTCTTTGCGCATGGCCAAAAGCGGCTTATAATCGAGCAAGCCTTAAAGGGATTAAGAAAGCGTGGTTAAGACGCCCTCTTGCGTCCTAAAACGTTGAGATGCATCGAATTGTCGCGTCTCCGTCTGGATTGCGGACTGCATTGTACCGCTTGCCTTCCTGATTCCTTCGGGCTACTGGTCGCCGACAAGACCGGGATGCGCTTTATGCGCGCTGTTGCGACGTTTTTACGTTTCGCCCGCGCTCCAAGTGCATGCCCCTCGCGTCGCGCGCGATACTTATCAAAAGAGCAAGAATCCGTCCTAATCCCTGCACCAGGCGTGCGAAACTTACCCGCCTGATGTTCTCAGCATCCTTTTATGTCAACCACTACCGTGACCCTGACCTCTCTGCTGAATGAACCCCGCGCTTATAGGCGCAACGTGCTGGTCTAAAGACCTTTTCTTCGCGCGCGCCTTTTTGGTGTGCGCTCGCTCCCTTGATTCAGTGTTTCGCAGCCAGTAGTGCGTGGCTGCGCGCCGTGGTACGGCGCGCCATTTAAACGGAGAAACCTCTCATGAAGCGCATGTTATTTAATGCAACGCACCAAGAAGAACTACGCGTTGCGATCGTCGATGGACAAAAACTCATCGACCTCGATATCGAAATCGCCGGCCGCGAACAGCGTAAAGGCAATATTTACAAAGGCGTCATTACCCGCATTGAACCTGGCCTTGAAGCCTGTTTCGTTAACTACGGCGAAGACCGCCACGGTTTTCTACCCTTCAAGGAAGTGGCACGCACCTATTTCAAAGAAGGCGTCGATGTCCGGACCGCACGCATTCAAGACGCGCTGCACGAAGGCCAAGAACTCATCGTTCAGGTCGAAAAAGAAGAGCGCGGTAATAAGGGTGCCGCCCTAACCACCTTCATTTCGTTGGCAGGTCGTTATTTGGTTCTGATGCCGAACAACCCACGCGGCGGTGGTGTGTCACGCCGCGTCGAGGGCGAAGAGCGTCAAGAGCTGCGCGAAGCGATGGACCAGCTCACCATTCCTCCAGGCATGAGCATTATTGCTCGTACCGCCGGTATCGGTCGCAACGCCGAAGAGCTCCAGTGGGACATGTCCTACTTGATGCAACTCTGGACGGCTATTGATGGTGCTGCCAAGGACAATCCCGCCCCCATCCTGATTTATCTTGAATCCAGTCTAGTCATCCGGGCCATCCGTGATTACTTTTCGCCAGATATTGGCGAAATCCTGATCGACACGGACGACATCGCTGACCAAGCGACCGCATTTATGAGCGTTGTGATGCCGGATAACGTCGAGCGCGTCAAACGCTATCGCGATGACGTCCCCTTGTTCTCACGCTTCCAGATCGAGCACCAGATCGAAACCGCGTACTCACGCACCGTAGATCTGCCTTCAGGCGGATCAGTTGTGATTGATCACACGGAAGCGCTCGTCGCGGTGGACGTGAACTCCGCGCGTGCCACACGCGGTGCCGACATCGAAGAAACCGCGCTGCGTACGAACCAAGAAGCCGCCGACGAAGTCGCCCGCCAATTGCGTCTGCGCGACCTCGGTGGTCTGATCGTGATCGACTTTATCGACATGGAAGACACTAAAAACCAACGCGCGGTCGAAAATCGCTTGCGTGATGCGTTGCACTTTGACCGTGCCCGCGTCCAAATGGGCAAGATTTCACGCTTTGGCTTGATGGAACTCTCGCGTCAGCGTCTGCGTCCCGCCCTCAACGAAGGCTCGCACATCACTTGCCCACGCTGTAACGGCACGGGCGTGATCCGCGATGCAGAATCCAGTGCGCTACAAGTGCTGCGACTGCTGCAAGAAGAAGCCATGAAAGAAAACACAGCAGCCGTGCACGCGCAAGTGCCCGTCGATGTCGCGACTTTCCTGCTCAACGAAAAGCGTTCGGACATCACAAAGATCGAATCAAGACTCAAGGTCAACCTGATTCTGATCCCCAACCGTCATCTCGAAACGCCGCACCACCACATCGAACGCTTGCGTCACGACGACCCACGCTTGGAAGACATCAAAACGAGCTTCGAGTTAGTCGATGCTCCGTCTACCGACATGAGCTGGGCGCCGAAAGAGCAAGAAGTGAAGTCCAAGCCAGAAGCGCTGGTGAAAGGTATTACACCGGCACAACCTGCGCCTGTCTCCTCGACATCAGCCAAAAAAGCGGATGCGTCAGAGGATTCACCTGGGTTCTTCAAACGATTGTTTGGTTGGCTGTCGGGCGGCTCTTCAACAGAGAAGAAGACCGAAGAAGCCAAACCTTCCGAGTCGCGCGAGCAACGTAGTCGCAATGGCCAAAATGATCGTCGTGGTGGAAACCGCGGCGGTCGTGGACGTCGTCCAGACAATCGCAACGAAGCGCGTGGCGATGGGCGCACCGGCGGTAATGAGGCTGGTGGTGGACAGCAGGACAATCGCCGCCCGGCGCGTGACGACGAACGTAGCGCGCAAGCGCCGCGGGCAGACGGCAACGAGCAAGGCGGTGATGACAACGGCCGTAATGGCGGGCGTAATCGTCGTCGCGGCGGTCGCAATCGTCGTGATGAAGGTCTCGATACACGCAATGAGCAATCTGCTGTTGACGGCCAACAAGCTGACGGTACTGCGCAACAGAGCGAACGTCGTGCGCCGCAAGGGCCTCGCCCCGCAGGCAACCACGCCACAACCTCTGACGAGCAAAACACTCTGCAGCAAGGCGCACCGGCAACGGGCTACAACGATGAGGATGGCGACCAGTCTGATCCAGAACGCAAACGCCGTCGTCGTCGCAGCCGTCGTGGACGTCGTGGACAAGATGAAGGCTCAACGTTCGAGAACGATGGTCACGATCAGAGCGCACCTATGCAACAGACAGACAGCGCGCCTCTTCAAACGCATGCCACACCAGCGCCGCAGCTTACTCAGCAAGACGATCGCAACTTTGGGCATACGTCCACACCGGGGCTTTCAAACGCACCGATGCAATACGTTGAACCTGCTAGCGCTGCAACTCCTCAGGTAACCGAGCAGGCCGCTTCACCTGTCGTTGCGCCACCTCCGGTTGCTGCGCCCGTGCAAGCATCTGTTCCAGCGCCTGTTCCAGCACCTGTCCAAGCCGCTGTTCAGGCACCTGCCCCAACACCTGTTGCAGCACAGCCGATCATCACCCCAGCGCTTGATACAGCGGCCTTGCACGCGATTGTGCAATCTGCTGGTCTGCAATGGATTGAAAGCGATCAGACACGTGTTGCGACAGCAATGGCAAATCAGGTCGTCGCACCGGTACAGCTCGGACGAGCACCTAAGCCTGCGGCGGTCGTATCAAACGAACCGCTCGTGCAAGTTGAGACGCACGTCTAGACGACGCAGACCCGTCCTGCGGCCACGGCTGCAGGCATGAAAGGAAAAGAGCCCTGCCGAAATTCGTCAGGGCTCTTTTTTGTGTTGCGCAATCTTACCTAAGACAAGGTCAGCTATTCATCATGCAGCGACTACGTCCGCCGCTTGGTTCGTCATGATCGCCATCAGGCGAGCGAGCTCTTCGCGCAACTGGCGGCGATCGAGCACCATATCGATCGCACCTTTTTGCTGCAAAAACTCTGATCGCTGAAAGCCTTCGGGAAGTTTTTCACGCACGGTTTGTTCGATCACACGCGGACCGGCAAAACCAATCAACGCCTTGGGCTCGCCAATCACCACATCGCCCATGAAGGCGAAGCTCGCAGAAACGCCACCCATGGTTGGATCGGTCAGCACACTGATGAAGGGCAGTTTTGCTTGCGCTAACTGAACAAGCATTGCGTTGGTTTTTGCCATCTGCATCAAAGAGAATAAGCTCTCTTGCATACGCGCGCCGCCCGAGGCTGCAACGCAAATAAACGGTACACGCTGTTTGATTGCAGCTTGCACGCCTTGAACAAAGCGCTCGCCGACAACTGAACCCATCGAGCCGCCCATGAATTCAAACTCGAAACATGCCAGCACGCAGGGAACACTGCGGATTGCGCCACTCAGTACAACGAGGGCATCCGTCTCGCCGGTTTGACGCACCGCTTCCTGAACGCGTTCAGGATATTTGCGCGAGTCTTTAAACTTAAGCGGATCCATCGACCGTGTGTTGGATCCGATTTCTACGCGGCCTTCGATGTCCAGCAAAGATTCGATGCGCGCACGAGAGCCCAAGCGCATGTGATGATCACACTTAGGACACACATGCAGGTTCGCTGCCAGATCCTCGTTGTACAGGACAGACTCGCAAGCAGGGCACTTGACCCACAGCCCCTCAGGAACACGTTTAGTCGTCGTTTCCGGCGTTTGTGTTTTATTGATACGAGGTGGAATGAGTTTACCAAGCCAGCTCATTTTGTTTGTCCAGCAGCCTGCAGTACGGTGCGCGCCACGTTCATCGCCTGACGAATATGTCCGAGCCAATCTGCGCCTGCAGTAATGGCCGCCTGAGATTGTTCGGCGACAGGCAAACCTGCACACGCCTTTGTCATGGTATCAATCAACTTGCTGCCAATCACGACCGCATCAGCCACCAAGCTAATGCGCTGGGCGCTCTGTGCATCGCTGATACCAAAACCTACACCGACCGGCAAAGAGACATGTTTGCGGATTCCCTTGAGCCGGCTAGCGACATCAGCGGTATCCAAATTACCGGCGCCCGTGACGCCATTGAGTGACACATAGTAGACATAACCGCGCGCAATCTTGCCAACAGCCTGAATGCGCGCCTCAGTCGAAGTCGGCGCCAACAAAAAGATCGGCGCGATGTGATGCTTGCCTAACAGGGTGAGGAACCCATCGATTTCCTCGGGCGGGTAATCTACTGTCAACAAACCATCCACACCGGCGAGCTCTGCTTGCTCAGCAAACGCTTGCTGTCCAATATTTTCAATGGGATTGGCGTAACCCATTAGGACGATAGGCGTGACCGTATCCTGCTTGCGAAACTCGGCCACCATCACCAACACATGCTTGAGTCCAATCCCTTGCGCAATCGCATGCTCCGCGGCACGCTGAATGACCGGGCCATCAGCCATGGGATCGGAGAAGGGAATGCCGAGTTCGATCACATCCGCACCAGCTTTCACCAGGGCGTGCATCAAGGGCACCGTCGTTGCAGGCAAAGGATTACCCGCAGCAATATAGGGGATCAGCGCCGCCCGCTTGTCTTGGGCGGCACGCGCAAACGCTGCGGCAATGCGATCAGTAGGTGTGGCCATGTGTTGTGTTCAAACCTTTCAAACTTTTTAAAGCACCATGCCTGCGCGCTGTGCGACCGTGTTGATATCTTTATCGCCGCGTCCGGACAGATTGATCAAAATCACCTTGTCCTTGGACAGCGTCGGGGCAAGCTTTGCAGCGTAAGCAAGCGCATGTGAGGTTTCAAGCGCAGGGATAATGCCCTCGATCTGGCAGCAATGATGAAAGCTCGCGAGCGCCTCATCATCTGTCACACTTTCATAGGTTGCGCGGCCACTGTCTTTGAGCCAGGCGTGCTCGGGGCCAACACCTGGGTAATCCAGTCCGGCAGACACAGAGTGCGTTTCGCGGACTTGGCCATTCTCGTCTTGTAAGACGTAGGTGCGATTGCCGTGCAACACACCCACTCGGCCATGCATCAACGACGCAGAGTGCTTGCCCGTTGAGATCCCCTCACCTGCGGCTTCAACGCCAACAAGTTTGGTGTTCTCGTAGGGAATATAGGGGTGGAAAATACCCATGGCGTTTGAGCCACCACCGACGCACGCCAACACGTAATCAGGCTGACGGCCTGCGTACAGTGGCATTTGCTCAATGGATTCTTTACCAATCACCGAATGGAAGTTACGCACCATCATCGGATAAGGGTGAGGGCCGGCTACGGTGCCGATAATGTAGAACGTGTTGTCCACGTTGGTCACCCAATCACGCATCGCCTCGTTGAGCGCGTCTTTGAGCGTACGGGAACCTGATTCGACGGGGACCACGGTCGCGCCGAGCAACTTCATTCTGAACACATTGGGCGACTGGCGTTTGACATCATCAATGCCCATGTACACCACACACTCCATCCCGTAGCGCGCACAGACTGTTGCCGTCGCCACGCCGTGCTGGCCTGCGCCGGTCTCAGCGATGATGCGTTTTTTACCCATGCGCCGCGCCAACAAAGCCTGACCGAGACTGTTATTGATTTTGTGGGCACCCGTGTGGTTTAAGTCTTCGCGCTTGAACCAAATTTGCGCGCCCCCAAGCTCTTCGGACCAACGACGTGCGTGATAAACCGGCGTGGGACGACCCACAAAGTGCTTGAGTTCGTATTCAAATTCAGCCAGAAAGTCTGGATCATTACGGTATTTATCGTAAGACAGACGCAAGTCTTCAATCGCCTGCATGAGTGTCTCGGCGGCAAACACACCACCGTAGGGACCAAAGTGTCCTTTTGCATCGGGGAAGTCGTAGGGTTTCAAGACCGTATCTCCGGGGTGAACCGCTCTGCGCGAGCAACAATATGCTCAGCATCAGCTTCTAGCGATTCAAACACATTAATTTTAGCAGTGTGTGCTGGGAAAAAACGCGCAAAATCCCTTAAAACTCAAGTGTCCGGATTGTGACAAGTCTGAATTTATCGGCGATGTGCCGTCAGAACACCTGTCACCTCGGTAAGCGCGGACAACGCACGCTGCAACTCAGCGCCATCGTGCACCTCCACCGTAAACGCCATGTAGGCCATCGAAGCCTTACTTTGCGTGTTCACAGCAATCACATTGAGCCGCAGGCGCGCAAAAACCTCAGAGAGATCACGCAGCAAGCCAGAGCGATCCTGGGCCTGAACGCTCAGGTCTACCGGATAGACTGTCCCGACCACGTTACCCCCCCAAGCCACTTCAATCACCCGTTCGGGCTGCCGCGCCGCCAGGGTCGAGAAACTCGCACAATCCGCGCGGTGAATCGATACGCCCCGCCCCCGGGTCACAAAGCCAGTAATCTGGTCTGGGGGCGCTGGGCGACAACAGCGCGCCAGCTGGGTCATCAAGGACCCCACGCCGACCACGAGCACTCCACTCTTTCCGGTCTGCGTTGCGCTTTCGGCGCGCGCGCTGTGCGACACCAGGGATTCAGGACGTAGCTCTTGCTCGGGGATGGCGGGCTGAAACACCGTGTCAATTTGGCGAAGACTAAATTCCTCCTTGGCAGCCGCCACATAGAGATCTTCG
>Ga0209550_10000582_pt1 | contig 34690 bp, 28 predicted proteins | sample LauGreSuBDMM15SN_2_FD_187567 | JGI IMG/M metagenome (GOLD analysis project Ga0209550, IMG submission 187567) | Freshwater lake microbial communities from Lake Michigan, USA - Su13.BD.MM15.SN (SPAdes) (version 5) | ecosystem: Environmental > Aquatic > Freshwater > Lake | place: Lake Michigan... | reverse complement strand
CTCTGGCTAGGCGCGAGTGCCCCCCGGACTGCCTGTCCGGGGGGTGCGAGCAACAACGCCAGAGGCCTGAAGCGGCAGACCTGCGGCCGTGCAGCGCTTCACCCATGAGGTGAGGACTGTCGTGTGCGCAAGTGTTTGGTTCATAAAGTGTTTGAAGCGGAAGCAAGCGGCCAACTGCCGGGTTTAGGTTCAAGGGCCATGGCGCTTGCGCCCGACTACCACGGACCCATGTCTATCCATTCCTCCAAGGCCGCTTGTTGTTTGGCCATGCGGCGTTGTGTCTTGATCCAGTCCTTGATTTCTGCAGGGTCACGCAGACGGTCCAAGTCGGCTTGCAACAGCTTCAAGTGGTGTCGCAGCTCGTCTTGTTGCGTTTGAAGTTCGCGCTCTATGACGTGGTCGGCGTGCTTGGCGCTCACCTGGAAACCCAAGGCGTGGCTGGCGCGCAGCTCGCTTTGCTGCAACTCGGCCTCCAAGGTGGCCAGCTGTTGCTTGAGCAAGGTGCCCATGGAGTGCAGTTTTTCGTCGGCCATGCGGCTGATGGCCTCGGCATCCAGGGCGGTGGTTTGCAGTTGCAATTTCAGCAAGGTGGCCAGGTCTTGCCGCTCGTAGGCGGCGTTGGCTTGGCTCATGAGCTCGGTTTTGCGTGTGCGCTCCTCTGGGTCACTTTCCCGGTCGGGGTGCAGGGCACTGGCCAGCTGCCTGTACAAGGTGCGCAGCGTGGTCTTGGCGTCGAGCAGCTCTTGCTCGGCTTGCTCAGCGGCTTGTTGTTGGCGGGTGTTTTTTCGCCTTTTGCGCCTGGTGGGCTGGGCTTGCCCCTCACCTGGCCCCTTGTTCAAGGCGATTCTTTGCATCAGCAAAGCCATGAGGGCGTCCGGGTCATCGGGCAGGTCGGGCTGCTCGTCGGCGGCAAAGGTGGCCTGCACCAGATCGCGCAGCGCTTGAATATCCTCTGCCTCATCTTGCGCCCACTGGGCTTGCTCTTTTTTGCTGTAGTAAAGGTCAAACAGTGCCAACAGTTCGGGGTCTTGCAGGTGCTCGGTTTGCAGCAGCAGGTCGGCCACCATTTGTGAAAGGTCGCGGCGTTGTGCCTTGCTCACATGACGGGTTTGCAGGTGCCCGTGCAAAAGCAGCAGCATGGCTTTGAGCTGGCCATCGGCTTGTGAGCGCAAGGCCGCCATGGCCTGCTGGTGGGGGCCTTGAAATTTGTGCACGCGCTCGTCCAGCGCTTGCAGCATCACGGTCACGTTGTGGATGCGCGAGAGCAGCTTGTTAAAGCTTTGCTGCGCAGGGCTGAGCTTGCGCCCGGTGTGGGCCGGCGTGACCCGCAAGGCTTGCAAGGGCGCCTGAGGGGCTTCCTCTGGGTGGGGAATGGGCTGGCCAAACAGATCAGTTTGCTCAAAAGCTGCTTTGGTGGGCATGGTGAACTCAGCTTTTCAGGGTCAAAGTGGGGCGCGGTCCAACTGTGCCAGCAGCCGCTCATGAATGCCGCCAAAGCCGCCGTTGCTCATGCACAGCACATGGTCGCCCGCTTGCGCTTGGGCCAGCACCTGGGCGATGAGCTCGTCCAGGTTGGCGCCCACCTGGGCTTTGCCCCCCATGGGGGCGAGCGCGGCTGCCGCGTCCCAGTCCAGCCCGCCCGAGTGGCAAAAGGCGAGGTCGGCTTCTTCCAGGCTCCAGGGCATCAGGGCTTTCATGGTGCCGAGCTTCATGGTGTTGCTGCGCGGCTCAAAGACCGCCAGAATGCGCGCGTTGCCCACCTGGCGGCGCAGCCCGTTGACCGTGGTGCGAATGGCCGTGGGGTGGTGGGCGAAGTCGTCGTACACCCTGATGCCGCGCACGGTGCCGCGCAGCTCCATGCGGCGCTTGACGTTTTGAAAGCTGCCCAGGGCCTGCGCTGCCACTTGCGGGCTCACGCCCACATGCTCGGCCGCGGCGATGGCGGCCAAGGCATTGAGCTGGTTGTGCACCCCGCCCAAGTCCCAGTCCACCTGGGCCATGGCTTGGCCGCCTTGGCGCACCGTAAAGCTGGCGGGCTCGCCCTCGGCGCTGAAGTCGCTTTGCGCCGCGCCAAAAGAGCGGGTCTGGCTCCAGCAGCCCTGGGCCAGCACGCGCTGCAGGCTGTCCTCCAGGCCATTGACCACCACCTGCCCCGTGCCAGGCACGGTGCGCACCAGGTGGTGAAACTGGCGCTCAATGGCGGCCAAGTCAGGAAAAATGTCGGCGTGGTCGAATTCGAGGTTGTTGAGCACGGCCGTGCGCGGCCGGTAATGCACAAACTTGCTGCGCTTGTCAAAAAAAGCCGTGTCGTACTCGTCGGCCTCAATCACAAAGGTTTGGCCCTGACCCAGCCGGGCCGACACGCCAAAGTTCAGTGGCACGCCGCCGACCAAAAACCCAGGCGCCAGCCCAGCTTGGTCCAGCACCCAGGCCAGCATGGAGGTGGTGGTGGTTTTGCCGTGGGTGCCCGCAACCGCCAGCACATGCCGGCCTTGCAGCACATGCTCGGCCAGCCATTGGGGACCGCTGGTGTAAGGCAGGCCACGCTCCATGAGGGCTTCCATCAGCGGGAATTTAGGGCTGCCATCGGCCTGGCGGCTGCGCGAGACCACGTTGCCCACCACGAACATGTCGGGCGAAAAGCCCGCAGCGTCCAGTGGCTCGGCCGCATAGCCTTCGGTCAGTTCAATGCCCAGGGCGCGCAGTTGATCGCTCATGGGCGGGTAGACGGCCGTGTCGCAGCCGGTGACACGGTGGCCGGCTTCGCGGGCCAAAGCAGCCAGGCCGCCCATGAAGGTGCCGCAAATACCCAGGATATGAATGTGCATGGCCAAATTGTAGGAGCCGGCTGACGGGCACAATCCTGGCCATGACAGGCCTGCATGACTGCGATCCCCTCAAGCTCGAGATTGCCCAGACGGCTGCTGCCCTGGTGGTCGACGAGGGGCTGGAGTACGGCGCGGCCAAGCGCCGCGCCCTCAAGCAACTGGGCTTGCCGCCGCGCACCCCCCTGCCCGACAACGACCTGGTGGATGACGCGGTGCGCGAGCACATTTCGCTTTTTTGCGAGGACACCCAGCCTGCCGAACTGCGTGCCTTGCGCGAGCTGGCCATGGTCTGGATGCAGCGCCTGGCCGAGTTTCGGCCTCACCTGGGGGGCGCGGTCTGGCACGGCACGGCCACACGCTTGTCAGACATTTACCTGCAGTTGTTTTGCGATGACCCTAAATCGGCCGAGTTGTCGCTCATTGAGCACCAGGTTGACTTTGAGGTCAGCAGTGTCACCGGCTTCAACGGCGAGACCGTGGACGCCCTGAGCATCCGCAGCCTGTGCCAACCGATCAACGAAACCATAGGGGTTCACCTGATGATTTATGACCATGACGACGTGCGTGGCGCCTTGCGCCCCGATGGCCGGGGCCGCAGCCCGCGTGGCGATGCTGCCGCCCTGACCCGCCTGCTGGAGGCGGCCGCATGAAGCGCCGGGCCTGGATGTATGCCGGTGTAGGCGCTGCCGCCGTGGCGGCGGGCGCAGGCACCGCTTGGTGGCGCTGGCAGCTTGACGCGCCGCCAGTCGGCGAGGGCTTGGGCGCGTTTTGGGGCGCTACTTTGGATTCGCCCGAGGGAAAGCCTGTGCCCTTGGTCGGATTTCGTGGCAAGCCTTTGCTGGTGAATTTTTGGGCCACCTGGTGCCCGCCTTGCGTGCAAGAGCTGCCTATGATCAATGCCTTTTATGAAGCTCAGCGCAACCGGGGCTGGCAGGTGTTGGGCATCGCTATTGACCAACCCAGCGCTGTTCGGCAGTGGCTGCAGCGCTCGCCCTTGTCATTTCCCGTGGTCTTGGCGGGTTTGCAAGGCACGGAGATGAGCAAAAACCTGGGCAACCAAGCCGGTGGCCTGCCGTTTTCGGTGTTGTTCAGCGCCAAAGGCGAGGTGCTGGAGCGCAAGCTCGGGCAGTTGCATGCGGATGACCTGAAGAAGTGGGCTGCCAAAGCCTGAGAGGGCTTTCATGCGCTGCTTGCGCTTAAACACGCAGGATTTTTCTTTAACTGTCGGCTAAAATAATCAATTTTAATTCAAGCGCGTTCCGGTCCAAAAATTTTTGAGCAGGAGCACACCTCCTGGCTGGTTCAACAAGCCATTCCTCAGGTTTGTGGTGTTTGTGAATAAGTGCGATTTATTTGAATTTTGATTCTGATGACGATCAAAGCCAGCAAATAACGCGACAATCAATCAAAAGCCGCTTTGGCTTTTCTTTTGCGGTCTGCCCGCTTCCCCTCATCTGCTTCGCTGTGTGCGAAGGCCTGTTGACACCCCAAAGGGCCTCTTGGCTCCTGCTGGAAGGAATAAAACCATGGATTTGCGCAAACTCAAGACTCTGATCGATCTGGTCTCGGAGTCGAATGTTTCTGAACTGGAGATCACGGAAGCCGAAGGCAAGGTCCGTATTGTCAAGGGCGGTGGTGTGCCTATGGTGATGCAAGCGCCGGTGGTGATGCCTCAAGCTCCCCAGGCGGTGGCTGCGCCTGTGGCCGCAGTGGCATCGGCCCCTGCTGCACCGCCTGAGCCTTCAGGCCATGCGGTCACCTCTCCCATGGTCGGCACCTTCTACCGCTCGGCCAGCCCGGGCGCCAAGGCTTTTGTGGAAGTGGGCAGCCAAGTCAAGGTCGGCGACACCATCTGCATCATTGAGGCCATGAAAATCCTCAATGAAATTGAGGCCGACAAGGCCGGCACCGTGCTGCAAATTTTGTGCGAAAACGGCCAGGCCGTGGAATACGGGCAGCCGCTGCTCATCATTGAGTGAGCAGCCCCACGATGTTCAAAAAGATCCTGATCGCCAACCGCGGAGAAATTGCGCTTCGCATCCAGCGGGCCTGCCGAGAACTCGGCATCAGGGCCGTGATGGTGTATTCCGAGGCCGACCGCGAAGCCAAGTACGTCAAGCTGGCCGACGAGTCGGTGTGCATTGGCCCGGCCCCCTCGGCGCTGAGTTACCTCAACATGCCCGCCATCATTTCGGCCGCCGAGGTGACAGATGCGGAAGCCATACATCCCGGCTACGGCTTTTTGAGCGAAAACGCCGACTTTGCCGAGCGTGTGGAAAAAAGCGGCTTCAAGTTCATTGGGCCTTCGCCCGAGTCCATCCGCATCATGGGCGACAAGGTCTCGGCCAAGCAGACCATGATCAAGGCAGGCGTGCCCTGCGTGCCCGGCTCTGAGGGCGCGTTGCCTGACGACCCCGCCGTGATCAAGCGCATTGCCAAGTCGATTGGCTACCCCGTCATCATCAAGGCCGCTGGTGGCGGCGGCGGTCGGGGCATGCGGGTGGTGCACACCGAGGCGGCCTTGGTCAATGCCGTGCAGACCACCAAGGCCGAGGCGGGAGCCGCTTTTGGCAACCCTGCGGTCTACATGGAGAAATTCCTGCAGAACCCCCGGCATGTCGAAATCCAGATCATGGCCGACCAGTACAAAAACGCGGTTTGGCTGGGCGAGCGCGACTGCTCCATGCAGCGTCGCCACCAAAAAGTGATTGAAGAGGCGCCTGCACCGGGTATTGCGCGCAAGTTGATTGAAAAAATTGGCGACCGCTGCGTGGCTGCCGTCAAAAAAATGGGCTACCGCGGGGCGGGCACCTTTGAGTTTTTGTTTGAAAACGGCGAGTTTTACTTCATTGAGATGAATACCCGCGTGCAGGTGGAGCATCCCGTCACCGAGATGGTCACCGGCGTGGACGTGGTGAAAACGCAGATCATGGTGGCGGCTGGCGAAAAACTCCCCTTCACGCAACGCCAAATCGAGATCAAAGGCCACGCGATCGAGTGCCGCATCAACGCCGAAGACCCCTACAAATTCACCCCTTCTCCCGGCCGCATCACGGCCTGGCACGCACCGGGTGGCCCTGGCGTTCGCGTGGATTCGCACATTTACGCCAACTACTTTGTGCCGCCCAATTACGACTCCATGATTGGCAAAATCATTGTCCATGGGGACACCCGCGAGCAGGCCCTGGCCCGCATGCGCTCGGCCTTGATCGAAACCGCCGTGGAAGGCATCAACACCAACATTGCGCTGCACCGCGAGTTGATGGTGGACGCCAAGTTCATGGACGGCGGCACCAACATCCATTACCTCGAAGAGTGGCTCTCCAAGCGCCAGCGCTGAACAACAAGGATTGGCATGAGCCTGTTTGAATGGGTGGTTCTGGCCCCGGCTGACAAAGTCGATATCTTGAGCGAGGCGCTTGAAGCGCTCGAAGCCCTGAGCGTGTCGGTGGAAGACGCTGACGCGCAGACCCCTGCGGAGCAAGCGCTGTTTGGCGAGCCCGGCATGCCGCCACCCCAGGCGGGCTGGAACCGTTCGCGCATCGTGGCGCTGTTTCCGGACGAAGCTGCCGCCACCGAAGCCCAAGCCTTGCTGCAGGCCCAAGACTTTTTTGAGGGCTGCAGCGCCGTGGCCGTGGCGCCAGTGCCCGAGCAAGACTGGGTGCGCCTGACGCAGTCGCAGTTTGCACCTGTGGAGATCACCCCTGAGTTCTGGATTGTGCCGACCTGGCACGAACCGCCTGCGCAGGCGCGCCAAGTCATTCGCCTGGACCCGGGCCTGGCCTTTGGCACGGGCACGCACCCCACCACGCGCATGTGCTTGCGTTGGACGGCTGGCGGGCTGCCCCAGCAAGGCGGCCAAGCGCCTGCACTTGGCCGGGTGCTGGACTACGGCTGTGGCTCGGGCATTTTGGCCATAGGCGCGGCCAAGTTTGGCGCCTCAGACCTGGATGCGGTAGACATTGACCTTGCGGCAGTGCAGTCAACCCTGGCCAACGCCCAGGCCAATGGCGTGCAGGTTCGCGCAGGCCTGCCCGACTTGGCCACTGGCGCCTACCAGACCGTGTTGGCCAATATTTTGGCCACCCCCTTGAAGGTGCTGGCGCCGCTGTTGTGCGCGCACGTGGCGCCCGGCGGGGTGCTGGTGTTGGCTGGCATCTTGGAGCGCCAAGCCGAAGAGCTGCAGCAAGCTTATGCGCCTTACTGCGCGCTCAGCGTGGCCGACGCGCAAGAGGGCTGGATTTTGATGACCGCCCAGTTCTGAACTCATTTCTGACCCAATCTGGGGTCTGATCTGATGCGCTCAGCCATAGCCCTTGGCGCTCTTTCCTTGGCGTGAACTCTACAATTTGTATTTCTTTGTCCAGCTGCAACTGTGCGCTGGCTTTTTTGCCCCTGCGGCATGACCTTTTTGACGGACCTCCCCCATGCCTGCCCTGATTTGTGGATCCCTGGCCTTTGACACCATCATGAGTTTTGAGGGCCGTTTTGCCGAGCAGATCCTGCCCGAGCAACTGCACATTCTCAATGTGTCTTTTTTGGTGCCTTCCTTGCGGCGCGAATTTGGCGGTTGCGCGGGCAACATTGCCTACAGCCTGCACCAGCTTGGCGGCACGCCTGTGCCCATGGCCATGGTGGGCAGCGACGGTGCAGACTATGTGGCGCGTTTCAAGGCCTTGGGCATTCAGACCGAGTTCATTCGTGAATTGGCCGACAGCTACACCGCCCAAGCCATGATCATGACCGACCGGGACAACAACCAAATCACCGCCTTTCACCCTGGCGCCATGAGCCAAGCGCACCAAACGCGCATTGAGGCCCGCACCGACATCGCGCTGGCCATCATTTCGCCGGACGGGCGCGACGCCATGCTGCAGCACGCCGAACAACTCCATGCGGCTGGCATTCCTTTTGTGTTTGACCCCGGCCAGGGCCTGCCTATGTTCAATGGCGAGGAGTTGCTGCGCTTTGTGGACATGGCCACCTGGGTCACGGTCAATGACTACGAAGGCCGAATGCTCACCGAACGCACAGGGCTGTCATCGGCTGAGATTTCTCGCCGCGTCAAAGGGCTGGTGGTGACCCTGGGCGGTCAAGGCTGTGAGGTCTGGGTAGATGGCCAGCAAACCATGGTGGCGCCAGTGGTTGCCGACAAACTGGTCGATCCCACGGGCTGCGGCGATGCGTTTCGCGGAGCGCTGCTGTTCGGGCTGGAGCGAGGTTGGTCACTGGTGGACGCCTGCGCTTTGGGCAACCGCGTGGGTTCGCACAAGATCACCACACCGGGTTGCCAAAACTACACGCTGAACCACTTGCGCCCGGCCTGAGTCCAGGCGAAAAAAAGCCCAACATCGCAAGATGTTGGGCTTTGATCAAACCGTTGTGCAGGCTCAGGGCTTGGTGGCCGTGGGGAACGGCCAAGCCGCCTGAGGATTCAACGTGGTCTGAGCCGCAGGGGCAGGGGCAACGGGTGCCTTCGCAGCTGGCTTTTTGGCCGCTTTTTTGGCAGCAGGCTTTTTGGCGGCAGGCTTTTTAGCAGCTGCTTTTTTCACGGCTGCTTTTTTGGCTGGGGCCTTTTTCGCTGCTGCTTTAGGGGCGGCTGCTTTTTTAGCGGCTACCTTTTTGACGGCTGCTTTTTTGGCTGGGGCCTTTTTCGCTGCTGCTTTAGGGGCGGCTGCTTTTTTCGCTGCTACTTTTTTGGCGGGTGCCTTAGGAGCGACGGCTTTTTTGGCCGGGGCTTTCTTGGCAGCCACTTTCTTCGCGGCTACTTTTTTTGCCGGCGCCTTTTTGGCTGCCACGGCGGTCTTCGGTGCAGCTTTTTTAGCCGCAGGTTTTTTTGCAGTTGCCATAGTTATCTCCTTGATCACATTGCAAAGAGCACTTCACGACAGGTGTCCGTGAAGCGATCCGCAGCGTTGGGCTCATAAAGCGGCCCAGCGCCGCGAACGCGGGAGCGGCTGCCCAGGCTTCTTCTGTCGAGAAGCTCATGGGCAGGCGCGAATTCGGTCGTCATTTCTTGGGGTTGAGGGTCAGTCCCAGGACAGCGCACCACCGGATTGGTACTCAATGACGCGTGTTTCAAAAAAGTTGCGTTCCTTTTTGAGGTCAATCATCTCGCTCATCCAGGGGAAGGGGTTTTCTTCGTTCGGGAACAAAGCCTCCAGGCCAATTTGGGTGGCACGGCGGTTGGCGATGTAGCGCAAATAGCCTTTGAACATGGACGCATTGAGCCCCAGCACGCCGCGCGGCATGGTGTCTTCGGCGTAGCGGTACTCCAACTCGACCGCCTTCATGAACAAGGCCTTGATCTCGTCCTTGAACTCGGGCGTCCACAGGTGTGGGTTTTCAAGTTTGAGCTGGTTGATCAGGTCAATGCCAAAGTTGCAGTGCATGGACTCGTCGCGCAAGATGTACTGGTACTGCTCGGCCGCACCGGTCATTTTGTTTTGGCGGCCCAGCGCCAAAATTTGCGTGAAGCCCACGTAGAAGAACAAGCCCTCCATCAAGCAGGCAAAGACGATCAGCGACTTGAGCAGGGTCTGGTCGGTCTCGGGCGTGCCGGTTTTGAAGTTGGGGTCCATGATCGCCTCGATGAAGGGGATCAGGAACTGGTCTTTGTCGCGGATGGACTGAACTTCGTTGTAGGCGTTGAAGATCTCGGCCTCGTCCAGACCCAGCGACTCGGTGATGTACTGGTAGGCGTGGGTGTGAATGGCTTCTTCAAAGGCCTGGCGCAGCAAGAACTGGCGGCACTCGGGCGCCGTGATGTGGCGGTAGGTGCCCAGCACAATGTTGTTGGCGGCCAGGGAATCGGCCGTCACAAAAAAGCCGAGGTTGCGCATGACCAGACGGCGCTCGTCGTCGGTCAGACCGTTGGGGTCTTTCCACAGCGCAATGTCGCGTGTCATGTTCACTTCCTGCGGCATCCAGTGGTTGGCGCAGGTGGCCAGGTATTTTTCCCAGGCCCACTTGTACTTGAAGGGCACCAACTGGTTGACGTCGGTCTGGCCGTTGATGATGCGTTTGTCTGACGCTTTGATGCGTTTGCCGGCACCCGAGGCGGGTTTGGCTGCAGGCATAGAAAGCGCCACAGGCGCTAAGGCTGCATCGTTGAGCATGCGCGTGGGCATGGCTGCAAAAGAAGGAGGCTCTACCGGGCGCACGCTGGAGGCGCCGCCTAGATTTTGCACAGAGGGTTTGACTTCTTCGTCCCAGGTCAACATGGTGATTTCTCGATTCGATGATTATGAAAGCCAACAGAAAAAATGAAAAGAATTCGTTTTGTGTCGGCCCCAGAGTTGTTGCTCAATTGCATCGAAGAGCGCACTGTGAAGTGCGCGCCTCGCACAGGTGGTCAAGGTCGGGTGTTGCAGTGCTTGCAGCTTGCAAAAATATTTGTATGTCGCCTTGTAGCGTGCCTGGTTTCATTGGCAGGCCTCGCAGCCCGGGTCATCGATGGCGCAAAACATAATGTCGGTCGCCGCTGTCGCGTTCATCTGCGCTTGCGCGGTGGCTGCGGCAGCTGCCAAGGCACTCGGTGCGGCTGAACTCACCGTGCTGCTGCCAGTCCCGGAGGAGACCGCGTTGAGGTTGCCGGTCTGCACGGTTGATTTCTCAACGTGCGTGGCAGACATGGTGCGCAGGTAATAGGTGGTTTTCAGGCCGCGCAGCCAAGCCAGTTTGTAGGTGTCGTCTAGCTTTTTGCCGGACGCGCCCGCCATGTAGATGTTCAGGGACTGGGCCTGATCGATCCACTTCTGGCGGCGCGAGGCGGCTTCCACAATCCACTGCGGCTCGACCTCAAAAGCCGTGGCATAGAGCGCTTTGATGTCTTGCGGCACACGGTCAATGGGGCGCAGCGAGCCGTCAAAGTGTTTGAGGTCCACCACCATCACTTCGTCCCACAGGCCCAGGCGCTTCAAGTCGCGCACCAGGTAGCTGTTGATCACCGTGAACTCACCCGACAGATTGGACTTGACCGAGAGGTTGCCAAAGCAAGGCTCGATGCAGGCGTCCACGCCGATGATGTTGGAGATGGTGGCGGTGGGTGCGATGGCCACGCAGTTGGAGTTGCGCATGCCGTCTTGGGCGATTTTGGCGCGCAGGGCGTCCCAGTCCAGCGTCGCGCTGCGGTCCACTTCCAGGTAGCCGCCGCGTGACTTGGCCAACAGGTCCAGGGTGTCCAGCGGCAAGATGCCTTGGTCCCACAGCGAGCCCTTGTAGCTGGAGTACTTGCCGCGCTCGTTGGCCAACTCGGTGGACGCCCAGTAGGCGTAATAGCAAATGGCCTCCATGGACTGGTCGGCAAACTCCACCGCCTGCTGGCTGGAGTAGGGAATGCGCATTTCGTAGAGGCTGTCCTGGAAGGCCATCAGCCCCAGGCCCACTGGGCGGTGGCGCAGGTTGGAGTCGCGCGCTTTTTTAACCGCGTAGTAGTTGATGTCGATCACGTTGTCCAGCATGCGCATGGCTGTGCGAACGGTTTTCTTGAGCTTGTCGTGGTCCAGCTCACGGCCGTGGGGGCCGTCTTTCAAGTGCTGCACCAAATTGACCGAGCCCAAATTACAAACGGCGGTTTCGGTGTCGCTGGTGTTGAGCGTGATCTCGGTGCACAGGTTGGACGAGTGCACCACGCCCACATGCTGCTGGGGTGAGCGCACGTTGCAAGCGTCTTTGAAGGTGATCCAAGGATGACCGGTTTCAAACAACATGGAGAGCATCTTGCGCCACATGTCGGTGGCTTCGAGCTTGCGGCTGGGCTTGAGCTCACCACGCTCTGCCTTGGCCTCGTAGGCCAGGTAGGCTTTTTCAAAGGCTTCACCGCACAGGTCGTGCAGGTCTGGGCAGGTCGAGGGCGAGAACAGCGTCCAGCTGCCTTTTTCCATGACGCGGCGCATGAACAGGTCGGGGATCCAGTTGGCCGTGTTCATGTCGTGCGTGCGGCGGCGGTCGTCGCCGGTGTTCTTGCGCAGCTCCAGGAACTCTTCGATGTCCAGGTGCCAGGTTTCCAGGTAGGTGCAGACCGCGCCCTTGCGCTTGCCGCCTTGGTTGACCGCCACCGCCGTGTCGTTGACCACTTTGAGGAAAGGCACCACGCCTTGTGACTCACCGTTGGTGCCCTTGATGTGCGAGCCCAAGGCGCGCACGCGCGTCCAGTCGTTGCCCAGTCCGCCTGCAAACTTAGACAGCAAGGCGTTTTCTTTGATGGACTCGTAAATGCCGTCCAGGTCGTCGGGCACCGTGGTCAGGTAGCAGCTCGACAGCTGAGGGCGCAGGGTGCCGCTGTTGAACAGCGTGGGCGTGCTGGACATGAAGTCAAACGAAGACAGCAGTTCATAGAACTCAATAGCGCGTGCTTCGCGGTCGATTTCGGCCAGCGACAGGCCCATGGCCACGCGCATGAAGAAGGCTTGCGGCAGCTCGATGCGGGTTTTGCGCACATGCAAAAAGTAGCGGTCATACAGGGTTTGCAGGCCCAGGTAGTCGAACTGCATGTCACGCTCGGGCTTGAGCGCCGCGCCCAGGCGGGCCAGGTCAAACTGCTTGAGCCGCGCGTCCAGCAACTCGTTTTCAATGCCTTTGGCGATGAACTGCGGAAAGTACTCGGCGTAGCGCTCACCCATTTGGTCGTGAGCGACTTCTTCGCCCAGCACTTCGCGGCGGATGGTGTGCATCAACAGGCGCGAGGTGGCGTAGGTGTAGTCTGGCTCTTTCTCGATGAGCGTGCGCGATGCCATGATGGCGGCCTTGTAGACCTCGTCAATCGGCACACCGTCGTAGAGGTTGCGCATGGTCTCGGCCACGATGGGGTCGGGCTTGACGTCGGCGTTCAGGCCTTCGCAGGACACATTGATCAGGCGCTGCAGGTTGTTCACGTCCAGCGGCACGCGCTGACCGCGGTCGGTGACAAACATGGAAGGCGCGGCCACAGGCGCTTGGGCGCTGGTTTGGCGCGCACGTTCTTGCGTGCGCTTTTCACGGTAAAGCACGTAAGCGCGGGCAATTTCGTGGTGGCCGCCGCGCATCAGGCCGAGCTCGACTTGGTCTTGCACGTCTTCAATGTGGAAGGTGCCGCCGCCCGGGCGCGAGCGCATGAGGGCGCGAACCACGGCTTGCGTGAGCTGGTCCACGGTCTCGCGCACGCTGGCCGAGGCCGCGCCCTGCGTGCCGTGCACGGCCAGAAAGGCCTTCATCATGGCCACGGCCAACTTGTTGGGCTCAAAGGGCACCACAGCGCCGTTGCGGCGGATGATCTGGTAGTGGGCGTAAGGGCTGGTCTGAACGTTGACAGCGGCCACGCTGATGGCAGTGCTGCCGGGCAGGGCAGCAGGGGCGTGTGTGGTGGTGTGCATATTTTTTAGCTTTTTTATGGGGTGTGGGGTGAGACTTGCTAGTTTGTTGAGCGATGAATCTGAACGATGGCGCTGGGCATTGGGTTGGGGCGGTGAATCTGGACGGTGAATCGGATCCGATGTCGGCGACTTTTCAGCTAATGTTGAACAAGTTTGAGCTAACTGTGAACTGATCTTGGTTTTTTGACGCATCCAAACCAAGTGTGTGTGAGGCCTGGTTCCGTGACTGAATCCGGGCGCCCTAGAGGCCTCTGTCCGTACTTATGATCTGGCCTGTCACACACTATACCTAGGGTACGAAGGCAATTCAAGCACTAGATGTAGTGTTTTTCTCAGCACGAGTTTGAAAAAACAACGATCGCATTCTTGACGGCTTCCAGCTTTGCTTTGGCACCACCCCGGCCTGCACAAATGTGGGCACGGACTTGCTTGTGGTGAGCACGCCGCTCTCATGGCGGCGAAACCAGCGGCAAATGTGAACTGTTGAGCTGGGGGCCAGGCGTGGCGCGGCTCGCAGCCAGGTTTGGCACACCAAGGTGCGTGGCCATTGACTGGCGTCCGAGCCGCCAGCCTGGTGGCAACCCGTCCCACACGCCCCAGGCTCACCGACTTGGACCCGCTCGGTTCAGGGCGTATCACCTCCCAGTGTAGGAAAGTGCCGATCGGCCAGGCCCAGAGATTTTTGAAGTGTCTGCCAATCAAAGCCCGGCCCGGGGTCGAATTTTCGGCCCGGTGCCACATGTTCATGGCCCGCCAGGTGGGCAATCGGGTAGTGCGCCAGCAAAGCCGCAGCCAAGCTGGCCAGGCTTTCGTACTGCGCGTCTTCGAAGGGCTGGCCGTCAAGCCCTTCTAATTCAATGCCAATGGAGTCGTCGTTGCAGTTGCTGCGCCCGCGGTAGTGGGAGGCGCCTGCATGCCAGGCCCGCTCATTGCAGCTGACGAACTGCCAGAGCTCACCGCCCCGCGCAATAAAAAAGTGCGATGAGACCTCCAGGCCCTGGATCTGTAAAAAATAGGGATGCGCTTGCCAATCAAGCTGGTTGGTGAACAGCTGCTGCACGCAGCCCGTGCCGTACTGGCCAGGCGGCAGGCTGATGGCGTGCAGCACCACCAGGTCAATGCGGGCCCCAGCGGGTCGGGCACCAAAGTTGGGGGAAGCCAGGGCTCGGGCGTGGCGGTACCAGCCTTGGCGCCACAACTTGTGATCAGGCACCCTCAGCGTCCTGGCGGTGGGCCAAACTGCAGTAGTGCAGCCCATGGAGCCCTGCCACGGCGTCTGTGCGCGGCAGGTGCACGGTGCATCGGGCGCATTCAATGATTTCGGTGGGGGGCGGCGCCGCAGTGGGGTCCACGGCTTCAGGCTTGTGGTGGGCTGGGTCCTTGCCCTGGACGCGATGGCTGCCGCGCTGGCGCAGTATCAGCCACAGTGCCAGCAGCACCAGGGGAAGCAGCAAGAGGTATTTCATGGTGGGGCGTTCAGTGAATCACTCGCTCAGGCACGCGGAAGGATGACTTCAAGCACAAAACGCGAACCCAGGTAGCTGAGCAGCAAAAAGCCTGCACCCAAATACAACACGCGCACCGCCTGGGGGCCGCGCCAGCCTTGTTGCAGGCGGCCAATCAGCAGGCCGGCAAAGGTCAACCAGGCCAGCATGGAGAAAATCGTTTTGTGGTTCCACATGCTGCGCAGCTGTGGACCGTAAACGGTTTCGGCAAAGTACCAACCGGCCAGCAAACTGGCGGTCAACAGCACAAAACCGGCCTCTACAAAGCGAAATGTCAAGCGCTCCAGAGTCAGCAGCGGCACGCCGTCACCCCGGTCGTCGCCTGCCCGCAGTCGTTTTTCGGCCAGGCTCATGCCATAGCCATGAGCCACTGCCGCTCCAAACAGGCCGTAAGAAGCGATGCCCAGGGCCCAGTGCAGGGGCAGCCAGGGCGAGGCAATGGTGGGGTAGGTCAGCCCGGGAAAGGCCAGTGGCAGCAGCACGGCCACCGCGCCCAGTCCCACCAAGTAGCCGCGCGTGTTCAGGCGCGTGGAAAGCTGGTTTTCAATGGCGACCACCGTCAGCACCAGCCACACCGTCATGGACAAGGCGGGCGCAAAACCAAAGCGGGGTGGCTCACCAAAGAGGCCTTCGGTCAGGCTCAGCGCGTGCAGCAGCCAAGCCAGAAAGAACAAACCCATGCTCGAGCGTCGGCCCATGCGCGAGCGCCAGCCGGCCAGCAAGGCGTAGCCCAAGGCCGAGGCAGCGGCAAGGGCGATGACCCAGGCGGGGCTCAAAGCTAAAATCATGCTTACATTTTATCCTTTCGCACTTTCATTTCCGTGGTCGCTTGGCGCCTGCGGCACGCCATGGCCTCAGCCCTCACCGACAAACTCTCTCGCCTCGTCAAAGAACTCCGGGGGCAGGCCCGCATCACCGAGGCCAATGTGCAAGACATGTTGCGCGAGGTGCGCATGGCTCTGCTCGAGGCCGACGTGGCCCTGCCCGTGGTGCGCGACTTCATTGCCCGCGTCAAGGACAAGGCCCTGGGCCAAGAGGTGATGGGCTCGCTTTCTCCCGGCCAGGCGCTGGTGGGCATCGTCAACAAGGAACTCGCCGCCACCATGGGCGAGGGCGTGAGCGACATCAACTTGGCCACCCAGCCGCCGGCCGTGATCCTGATGGCGGGCCTGCAAGGCGCGGGCAAGACCACCACCACCGCCAAGCTGGCCAAGCATCTGATTGAAAAGCGCAAGAAAAAAGTGCTCACGGTCTCGGGCGACGTCTACCGCCCGGCCGCCATTGAACAGCTCAAAACCGTCACCCGCCAAGCCGGGGCCGAATGGTTCCCCAGCACGCCAGATCAAAAGCCGCTGGACATTGCCCGGGCTGCGCTGGACTATGCCAAGCGCCATTTTTTCGATGTGCTGCTGGTCGACACCGCGGGCCGCCTGGCCATTGACGAGGCGCTGATGCGCGAGATCCGCGAGCTGCACGCCGAGCTCAAGCCGGTGGAAACGCTCTTTGTGGTCGACGCCATGCAGGGCCAAGACGCCATTAATACGGCCAAGGCCTTCAAAGAAGCGCTGCCGCTCACAGGCATTGTGCTGACCAAGCTCGACGGCGACTCGCGCGGCGGCGCGGCGCTCTCGGTGCGCCAAATCACGGGCGCGCCCATCAAATTCGCGGGCGTGTCTGAAAAGATTGACGGCTTGGAGGTGTTTGACGCCGAGCGCCACGCCGGCCGCATTTTGGGCATGGGCGACATCGTGGCCCTGGTCGAGCAGGTGACTGCAGGCGTGGACATGCAGGCCGCCGAGAAGTTCGCTGCCAAGATGAAAAGCGGCTCGGACTTTGACCTGGAAGACTTTTTAAGCCAAATTCAGCAGATGAAGAACATGGGCGGTCTGTCCAGCCTGATGGACAAGCTGCCCACCGAGATGGCGGCCAAGGCCTCGCACATGGACATGGACAAGGCCGAGCGCGACATCCGGCGCAAAGAAGGCATCATCCACAGCATGACGCCCAAGGAGAGGCGCAAGCCCGACTTGATCAAGGCCACCCGCAAGAGGCGCATCGCGGCCGGTGCGGGCGTGCAGGTTCAAGACGTCAACCGCCTGCTCAACGAGTTTGAGCAAATGCAGACCATGATGAAAAAAATGAAGGGCGGCGGCCTCATGAAAATGATGAAGCGCATGGGCGGCATGAAGGGAATGAAAGGCATGGGCGGCATGCCCAAGTTTTGAACCCCTGAGGATTCAAGCGCCTCGCATCCGGGGCTTTTTGAGGCAGCTCGGTGCGCGCATCACCGAACTGTCAGCCTCAAGCGGCCCTGTTTTTAAAGCACCAAGCGGCCGCGCAAGGTGTAGGCCTTGGCCTCGGTGATGGACACGTCCACCAACTGCCCGATCAGCTCGGGCGGGCCCTGAAAATTGACCACCCGGTTGCATTCGGTGCGCCCCATCAGCTCGCTGGTGTCGCGCTTGGACAGGCCTTCAACCAACAGGCGCTGCACCGTGCCTAGGCGGCTTTCACTGATGGATTTGATGTTGGCGTTGATGGCCGCTTGCAGCGTGTGCAGGCGCGCCAGCTTGACGGAGTGGGGCGTGTCGTCGGGCAAGTTGGCCGCCGGCGTGCCCGGGCGCGGGCTGAAGATGAAGCTGAAGCTGTTGTCAAAGTGGATGTCTTCGATCAGCTTCATCATGCGGCCAAAGTCGTCTTCGGTCTCGCCCGGAAAACCCACAATGAAGTCGCTGCTCATGGCCATGTCGGGCCGAATGGCGCGCAGCTTGCGGACTGTGCTTTTGTATTCCATGGCGGTGTAGCCGCGCTTCATGGCCATCAAGATTTTGTCGCTGCCGTGCTGCACCGGCAGGTGCAGGTGGCTCACCAGTTTGGGGATCTTGGCGTACACGTCGATCAGGCGCTGCGTGAACTCGTTGGGGTGGCTGGTGGTGTAGCGTATGCGCTCTATGCCGGGAATCTCGGCCACGTACTCAATGAGCTGGGCAAAGTCGGCCATCTCGGCCGTGCCGCCCATGGCGCCCCGGTAGGCGTTGACGTTTTGGCCCAGCATGGTGATCTCGCGCACGCCTTGCGCGGCGAGTTCGGCGATTTCCACCAGCACGTCGTCCAGCGGGCGCGAGACCTCGTCGCCCCGGGTGTAGGGCACCACACAGTAGCTGCAGTACTTGGAGCAGCCTTCCATGATGGAGACAAAGGCCGCAGGCCCGTCTTTGCGGGCGGGCGGCAGGTGGTCGAACTTTTCAATCTCGGGAAAGCTGATGTCCACCTGCGGCCGGTTTTCGCGCTGGCGTGCGTCCAGCAGCTGGGGCAGGCGGTGCAGGGTTTGCGGGCCAAAGACCACGTCCACGTAGGGCGCGCGGGCCACGATGGCCTGGCCTTCTTGGCTGGCCACGCAGCCGCCCACGCCAATGAGCACGCCTTTTTTCTTCAAGTGCTTGACGCGGCCCAGGTCTGAAAAAACCTTTTCCTGCGCTTTTTCCCGCACCGAGCAGGTGTTGAACAAAATCAGGTCGGCCTGCTCTGGGTCATCCGTGGGCACGTAGCCTTGAGCGGCGCCCAGCACGTCGGACATCTTGCCCGAGTCGTACTCGTTCATTTGGCAGCCAAAGGTCTTGATGAAGACTTTTTTGGTTTTGGCCGCGGGGGGCAAGAGGGCGCTCATGCCAGCACCTGGGGGCAAAAGGGGTCGCAGCGGTTCATGGTGTGTGTCCAGAGGCTGAAAGTAAGAAAGCCTCAGAGGGCAGAACCTCTGAGGCTTGAAGTTTGGTGGTGATAGGTGGACTTGAACCACCGACATCAGCATTATGAATGCTGCGCTCTAACCAACTGAGCTATATCACCATCAAAACAATTATAGCGATTTCTCAAAGCCCTGGGCAGGCACCAGCGGCCCGACTTTGCACGTGGTGACCGCGTCTTTATCGGTTCTTGAAGGCCGGTGCGCGCTTGTTTAAAAAAGCGTCCATGCCCTCGGTTTTGTCTTCGGTCGAGAACAGCGCGTGGAACAGCCGGCGCTCGTACTGCAGGCCGTCGCGCAGCGGGCCTTCAAAAGCCAGGTTCACCGATTCCTTGATGGCCAGCACCGCCAGGCGGCCGTATTGGGCAATTTGCAGAGCCGCGCCCAGTGCTTCGTCTTGCAGCTTGTCCAGCGGCACCACACGGCTGACCAAGCCGCAGCGCTCGGCTTCTTGGGCGTCCATCATCCGGCCAGTCAGTGCCAAGTCCATGGCCTTGGACTTGCCCACCGAGCGCGGCAGGCGCTGGGTGCCGCCTGCGCCGGGGATGATGCCCAGCTTGACCTCGGGTTGGCCAAATTTGGCGTTATCGGCCGCAATGATGAAGTCGCACATCATGGCCAGCTCGCAGCCGCCGCCCAGGGCAAAGCCGCTGACGGCCGCAATCACGGGCTTGCGCACCTTCAAAATGGTTTCCCAGTTGCGGCTGATCAGGCCCTGGCCAAAAGCCTGGGCAAAGTCAAAGGGCAAAAACATGTTGATGTCGGCGCCGGCGGCAAAGGCTTTGTCGCTGCCGGTCACGATGATGCAGCCCACACCGTCGTCGGCATCAAAGGCCAGCAAGGCGGCGCCCAACTCGTCCATCAGCTGGTCGTTCAGGGCGTTGAGTTGTTTGGGGCGGTTCAAGCGGATCAGACCCACCTGTTGGCCTTCGGGGCCTTGGGTGCTGACTTCAATGGTGTCGTAGCTCATGTGTCTCCTGCAGGGCGGGGTGATCAAATTTCCAGTTGGGACCTTCTCGCCAACTGTTCAATCCATGATGATGCCACGGCCAGCGCCATCGATGAAGGCCGCGGGCTTCAAGCCAGCCAGCGTTCCACGGCGGCGGCATCGCCCATGGCCAGGCGCCAGGTGGCGCCCGCAGCGGGCACGACCAAAGACAGGCGAAAGAGCTGCTGGTCTCTGGCCACCAGGGCCGTGACTTTTTGGCCGGGCAGGCAGTACAGCTTGAGGTCTTCCACTTTTTGCAAGCGCCAACCGCGCCCGCCTTCAAGCTCCACGCCCAGCCACTCGTCGCCGGCGGCCAGGCCCGCCGCATGGGCGGCGCCGCCGTGCAGCACGGTTTTGACCACCACGCCAGCCGTCTCGCTGCAGCGCAGGCCCAGGCGCTGGGCCAGCTGTGCGGGGTCGTCCACCACCGCCACGCCGTGCTCTTGCAGCAGGCTTTTCAGGGGCAGCTCGCCCACGCCATGCACCCAGGCGGCGAGCTCGGGCGCCATCGAGTGCCCGCTGGCTGCCTGCAGCTCCTCGGCCAAGTCCTGCTCGCTCATGGGGCCGGCCTCGCAGCGGTGCCACAGCGCGCGCATCACCTGGTCCAAGCTGGCCTGGCCGCCTTGCCGCAGGCTCAAGTCCAGGCACAGGGCCACCAGCGCGCCCTTGGTGTAGTAGCTGACTGTGGCGTTGGGCGTGTTCTCGTGCTGGCGGTAGTACTTGACCCAGGCGTCAAAGCTGGCCTGGGCCACCGACTGCACGGCGCGGCCCGGCGTTTGCATGACTTGGTTGATGGTTTTGTTGAGCAGCTTGAGGTAGCCGGCGTTGTCCAGCAGGCCCGCGCGCCTGAGCAGCAGGTCGTCGTAGTAGCTGGTAAAACCTTCAAAAAACCACAGCAGGCGCGTGTAGTTTTCTTGCGTGTAGTCGTAGCGGGCAAATTCAACAGGTCGCAGGCGCTTGACGTTCCAGGTGTGGAAATACTCGTGGCTGATGAGGCCGCGCAAGGTGGTGTAGCCCTCGGACACCTTGGCCTCGCCGCGCACCGGCAGGTCGCGCCGATTGCAAATCAAGGCCGTCGAGTTGCGGTGCTCCAAGCCGCCGTAGCCCTCGGCCACCACATGCAGCATGAAAACGTAGTGCTTGAACGGCGGCTTTTCGCTGCCGTGCCAAAAGTGGATTTGGGTCTGGCAAATTTTTTGCGTGTCGGCCAGCAATTTTTCGCTGTCAAAGGTGGGCGCCGCACCCGAGACCACCAGGCGGTGTGTCACGCCACCGGCCTTGAAGTTGCCGCTCCACAGAACACCCAGGGTGACCGGGCAGTCGGCCAACTCGTCATAGTCGCTCGCCAGGTACACCCCAAAGCCCTGCGCGTCCACATCCAGGGGCGCCAAGCCCGTGGCCAGCGTCCAGCCTTTGAAGGCTTTGAGGCTTTTGGGTGCGGGGATCTCCAGCCTGTGCGGCACAGATTCCTGGCCTTCAACCCGCAGGCACAAGCTGGTGGCATTGAAAAACCCCCGCTCGTGGCCCAGCATGGCCGTGCGCACCGACGGGTCGTTGGCGTACACCTCCCAGCTCAGTGTGAGCGGGCGGGAGGGCTTGGCCTCGGCTTGCCAGGTGCATTTGTCCAACTGCGTCAGCGCCACCTCTAGTCGGCCTTGGCGGGCTTGCAGTTGTTGCAGCTGCCCCGAGAACTCCCGCACCATGTAGCTGCCGGGGATCCACACCGGCAAGCTGACCCGCTGCTGGGGCAAGGGCTTGGCTACGGTCAGCGTGACGCGAAACAGGTGCGCATGAAGATCGGCGATCTCAACGCGGTAATGGATGTCTGGCAAGGCGGTGCCCATGGCGCTCAGCGTGCCTCGGCCAGCAGCTTGTCAACGTCGGCCGCAGCCACCGCGCCGGGCACGCGCTTGCCGTTGGAGAAGATCAGGGTGGGTGTGCCCGTGATGCGGTTTTTGCGCCCAAACTCCACGTTGCGGGTCAGCGCCGCGCTGTCGCAAGCGCCCATGGGGCGGGGCACGGTTTTGTCGTTGACCATCATGTCGGTCCAGGCTTTGGCGCGGTCTTTGGCGCACCAAATGTGGCGCGACTTTTCGGTGGAGTCTGGGCCCAAAATGGGCATCAAAAAGAGGTAAACCGTGACATCGTTGACCTTGAGCATGTCCCGCTCAAAGCGCTTGCAGTAGCCGCAGTTTGGGTCTTCAAACACCGCCAGCTTGCGCTTGCCATTGCCCCGCACGATGGCAAATGCATCTTCCAGCGGCAGGCTGTCAAAGGCAATGGCAGTCAGCTTGTCCAGGCGCTCTTCGGTGAGGTTTTTGCGGGTGCGGGTGTCAATCATCTGGCCTTGCAAGATGAAGCTGCCTTCGCCATCGGTGTAGATGAGGTCTTGGCCCATGCGCACCTCAAACATACCGGCCATGGGCGTGCGGGCGATCTCGTCAATCTTGGGGATGCCGGGCAGGCGTTCGCTGAGGTTTTTACGGATGGCCGCTTCTTGCTGGGGTGTCTGAGCGTGCAGACCACAGGCCAAAAGCCAGCCACAGGTGAAGGCAAGCAAGCGCCCAGTGCGCAGCAGGGGATGGGTCATGGGGTCTTTCAGTCCATCGCCTGGCGGGTCAGCCAGGCGGTTGCAAAACGGTTTCGGCCCAAGGCACTCATGCCCCAGTTGCGCAGCGCCTGCAAGCGGGCGTCGCTGTGCGAGAACAGGCCCTGCAGGCCGTCGGTGACCAGGCCCATGGCCCGCACATCGGCACGGCGCGCGCGCTCATAGCGGCGCAGCAATTTTTCGTCGCCCAAGGCGCGCCAGTACTCGCGCTCTTGCAGCACTTGGGCCAGCACCCGCACGTCGGCCAGGCCCAGGTTCAGGCCTTGGCCGGCCAGCGGATGCACAGTGTGGGCGGCATCCCCGGCCAGCGCCCAGCCAGGGCCGACCCAGCGCTCGGCCTCGCCCAGGGCCAAGGGCCAGGCCATGACGGGGCTGCTCAGCTGCAAATGTCCGGCCTCCAGGCCGACGGCCGCTTGCACGGCTTGTGTGAATTCTTCTGCAGGCAAGGCCTGCAGCTGGGCCGCATGGGCGTGGCTGACAGACCACACCAGCGCCAACTCGCGGCCGCCCGCACCGCCCATGGGCAGCAAGGCCAAAATGTCGCCGCCCTGAAACCATTGGCGCGCCACGCCGCAGTGCTCGGCGCTGCTGATCAGGCGCGCCGCCAAGGCTTTTTGGCCATAAGGTTTGACCATCCATTGCACACCAAACTCGCTGCGGCTGCGGCTGGAGGGGCCTTCGCACACCACCGTGAGCGCGGCCTTGACATCGGCGAGGTCCGTGACGGTGTGCACCTCGGGCGCAAAGTGCAGCGCCTGGGCCAGCTGGCTCTCCAGCGCGGGCACCTCCACCAGCCAAGCCATCTGGCCCAAGCCCTCAGGCGGTGCAAAGTCCAGGCGGCCGCCATCGTCGCCCCACACCTGCATGCCGGTCATGGGGGTGCTCAGCGGCGATTCTGGCCACACCCGCAGCGTGGTCAGCAGCTCGCGCGAGGCCCGGTTCAGCGCATAGGCGCGCACATCGGCCTGCGCAGCTTCGGTCGGGGCCGCACTGGCCGGCGGGCGGTAGAGCGCCACGCGCAAGCGATCGCGCGCCAACAGCAGGGCCAGACAGCGGGCCACCATGCCGTCGCCGCGAATGCACACATCAAAGCTTTGAGCCATGGGTCATTCTAAAAGCCGGTGACAATGCCCGGCGATCCGGCGCTTATTGCCCTTTGAGACCCTAACGCCCAGCCATGAGCTCTTCTTTGCCCAACTCCTCCGACCAGCTTGAGGCGGTCATCGCCCAGCTCTTTGTGTACCCCGTTAAATCCTGCGGCCCCTTGGCGGTGGACAGCGCCTTGCTGACCGACCAAGGCCTGGAGTTCGACCGCGCCTGGATGGTGGTGGACGCGCAGGGCGAGTTTTACTCGCAACGCGAATTTCCGCGGCTGGCGCTGGTGCAGCCCCAGATGCGCCAAAACGACTTGGTGCTGCGCGCCCCGGGCATGTTGGCACTGCACCTGTCGCTGGACGGCGTGGAAAGTGCGGCCCGGGTGTCGCTGTGGGGCGAAGATCTGGACGCCTGGGACATGGGGCCGCTGGCGGCGCAGTGGTTCAGCGATTTTTTGGGCGCGCCTGCGCGCCTGGTGCGCTTTGACCCGGAGGTCGAGCGCGCGTCCAGCCGGCAATGGACAGGGGGCGAGACCGCGCTCAACCAGTTCAGCGACGGCTTTCCCTTGATGGTCATCAGCCAGCCCTCGCTCGATGAGCTCAACCGCCGCTTGCAGGCCCAGGGCCAAGCCAGTGTGCCCATGGCGCGATTTAGGCCAAACATTGTGCTGGCCGCTCTGCCTGGCTCGCCTGGTGAGTCTTGGCACGCCCATGACGAAGACCGGGTGGACTTGTTGCACATCCAAACCGCAGACCAACTGGTGCAGCTGCGCCCCGTTAAGCCCTGCGCGCGCTGCGAGATCGTCAACCTCGACCCCCTCACTGCCGAGCGCAGCCCGCAGGTCTTGGACCTGCTGCACACTTACCGACAAGACGCCCGAATCGACGGTGCGCTCAGCTTTGGCATGAACCTCATCACCGTCGCCGGCCTGGAGCAAACCCTGGCGGTGGGCCAGCCCGTGAGGGCGACGCTGCGCTTTGACTGACTTGGAAGGGAGTCGGTCAGCCGTTCAACTTCAGCCTGTGCCTGCGGCGCAGCTGGGCTGACAAGAAAACAGCCATGCTGACCATGGCGACGGCGCCGCCAGCGAGCACTGCGCTGGAGCCCAGCGGCCCAATCAGGCTGGTGGCCAGCAGCACGCCCAGCGCCTGCCCCGAGAACAGCGCCGTGGCAAACATGGACACACCCAGGCCCCGGGCCTGCGGTGCCATTTGCGTGGCGTTCGCTTGCAAGGTGTTGTGCAGCATGAAAAAGGCAAAACCGGCCACCAGCATGGCCGGCGGTGCCAGCAGCCACCAGGGTGAAAAGGCCACAGTCAACAAAGCCGCGCCCAAGGTGCAGCCACCGACCAGCGCCAGTCCGTGTTCGCCCAGCTTGCGTATCAGGGGCTTGGCCTGGCTCATGTAAAGCATGCCGCCCAAGCCGAACATGGCCACCGTGGCGCCCGCGCTCGACAGGGCCAGGCCATGCACCTCGTGCAAATGGGTGGCAATGATGGCCACCAAGCCAAAGCCCGCGCCGCCCTGCACCATGGACACCGCCAGCAAGGTGCGCACCCAGGGCTCGCTCAGCAGCTCACGCGTTTGCTCCCAAATCCCGCGGGGCGGCTGGTCGCTGAAGGGGCCGGCCACCTGCTGACCCATGTCGCGCCACAGCAAAGCCCCCACGCCCAAAAAGAGCACCGCCATCAGCACAAAAGCCCAGCGCCAGCCCACGGTGTCTACAAAAACACCACCCATCAGTTGCCCGCCCATGATGCCCATGGTCGTGCCCAGCCCCACTCTAGCCAGCGTTTCTTGGCGCATGGCGTAGGGCACTGCGTCGCCCGTCCAGGCGATGGACATGGGAATGATGGCGGCCACCACCAAGGCCATCAACACACGGGCCAGCACCAGCGCGTCCAAGCTGCCCGCAAACACCGCCATCAAGCTGCCCGCCCCGCTGGCCACCGTGGTGAAGGTGAGCACCCGCAGCTTGCCCAGCCGGTCGCCGGCTGCCCCGTAAAGCAGCTGCGCCAGGCCATAGACCACAGCAAACAACGACACCACCTGACCTGTGCGCGCCATGCTGGCGCCAAACTCGCGGGCCAGCTCGGGGAGCATGGCATCACAAATGCGCTGGGTGGCCATGCTGCAAAAGCAGGCCAAAGACAGCAGCAAAACGGTGCGGCGCGTGTTTGCGGACAGCGCTGGCAGGGGAGTGGGGGTCATCAAGGCGGAGGTAAATACTTAGCAGGCTCAGTGTATCCCTGCCCCTCTTGGCTAGTGCGCGCGCAGCGCTGGGGCTGTCCTGCGCGCGACCGGCCGCTGCCCGCTTCAGTCGGCCTTGATTTGCCGGCTCTCTATGAGTCTTTTCCAGCGTGCAAATTCAGCCGCTTGGTAGGCCGTGAACTGCTCGGGCGTGCTGGCCACAATTTCAAAGCCCAGCTCCAACAGCTTGGGCTTGACCTGCGGGTCGTTGAGCGCAGCAGCGATGGCCGAGTGCAGCCTGGCCTTGAGCTCGGCCGGGGTCCCTTTGGGTGCGGCAATGGCTTGCCAGGAATAGACGTTGGCGTCTTTGATGCCTGCTTCTTCCAGCGAGGGCACTTGGGGCAGCAGCGGCGATCGTTTGGCGCTCGTGATGGCCAGCGCGCGCAGCTTGCCCGCCTGGATTTGCGGCATGGCCGTGTTGATGTTCATGAAGGACGAATCGACCTGAGCGCCCAGCAAATCGTTCATCACCGGGCCGCCCCCTTTGTAGGGCACATGCACGCCTGTGGTCCCTGTTTGTTGCCAAAACAGCTCGGCTGTGAGGTGGTCGCTGCTGCCGTTGCCCGACGACGCGAATGTCATTTTCTGAGGATTGGCCTTGGTGAAGGCAATCACCTCGGCCAGTGTCTTGTGTGGTGAGGCCGCAGGCACCACCAGCACGTTGGGCGCCTGCACCGCCACCGAAACATAGTCCAGCTCTTTGAGCGCGTCATAAGGCGCCTTGATCAGGTGAGGCGCGATCACAAACGGCCCCAGCGAGGACACCAGCAGCGTCTGTCCGTCGGGCGCCGAGCGCACCACCTGGCCCGTGCCTATGGTGCCGGTGGCACCTGCCTTGTTGTCCACGATGAAGCGACCGCCCAGGCGCTCTTGCAGCTTGGGCGCCAGCGTGCGGGCAATCAGGTCGGTGGAGCCGCCGGGTGGGAAGGGCACCACCAAGGTCACGGGTTTGGTGGCGTCTGGCCAAGCCAGGGCCGAGCCCATGGCCAGGGCGGAAGCCAGGGCGCAAAGCAGTTGTTTCATTCAAGTCTCCTGAGTTTTTAAAGTGGCCCGCCGCAGGGTTGTGCGCGGGCTGGGTGCACTTGAGCGAGCTTGACAGGGCTTCAAAGCCCACCCGCCGGATGCACCGGGCGAATGTTAGGTCACTCAGTGGTCAGAACTCAGGGTTTTGTAGCCAAGCTCAGGACGGCGCGCGCCTGGTCGGGGCAGCGCCGTTTTTTTGCATAAGTTCTCGACGCTTGCGGATCCAGGTCATCGGCGTGGTGTCCAGGTGCTTGTTGAACAAGGCCAGCAGCGCGGGGTGATCGAGTCCGCTGGCCCGCATCAACTCAGGCCAGCCCAGCGTCTCCCACAGGTGCTGGTCTATCCAGTGCAGCAGCGCAGCCAGGGGCACTGGCTGGCTCGCCCGGGCTGCGGGTGAATGCTTGAGCGGGCTCATTGGCACAGCCCGGACGGTGCGCGGCCTGTGTGGCGCCGCCGTTTTGGCCACATGGGCATTGAAATTGATTCTGCAGCGGCCTCTTGGGCGCGGGCGCTGTGGGGCAAAGAAAGTGAGTCTGTCAATGGCAAGGTCTGTCTCCAAGCCTGGGCGGCCTCAAGGCCAGTCCGAGGGGTTATTTTTACAAGCCGCCATGATGAGATCGAACCGCGCGCTCATTTTTTAATTTTTGAAAGTTCCAGGCTGGCGTGGCCTCTGCATCATGGGTCATGGTTTTTCAATGTTCACCCTCATGCTTGCCCTCTGGCGGGCGCTGGATGACAGACCGTAGAATGATTTTTTTCTTACCTCTCAAAGTAACTTCCAAAGGTCAGCACACCATGAAACTGTTAAAGACTTTTTCCAGCCTCAGCCCCCTGTGGGCCGCTTTGCTGGCCTTCCATGGCGGCGCCAGCGCGCAAACAGAGTGGAAATTCAACAACAGCTACGCGCCTTCTCGGCCTGAGTCGGTGCAGATTCGCAACTTTGCCGCTGACGTGGAAAAACGCACGGGCGGCAAGCTCAAAATTGCGATCTCCGAGGGCGGCGCCCTGGGCCTCAAAGATGCTGACGCGCTGCGCTTCATGCAAACCGGCACGCCCGAACTGGGTTTCATCTGGCCGCCCTTTGTCGGCCGTGACGCGCCCGCCTTGGCCAACCTCTATGTGTACGGCCTGGTGGCCAATGCCGAGGAGCACCTGAAGGCCTTGCCGGTCTTGAAAACCGTGCTCAAAGAAGGCATTGCCAAGTGGAACGTCGAAGTGCCTGGCTTTTTGGGCTTTTCCATCGTCGACGCCTCTTTGTTCTGCCGCGAGCCGGTCAAGAGCCTGGACGAGCTCAAGAAGAAAAAGCTGCGCGTGGGCAGCCGCGAGCAGGTCGAGACCTTCAAGCGCCTGGGTGTGGCGGCCCAAATCGTGCCGCAAAACGAGCTGTACGCCGCGCTGCAAACCGGCGTGGTGGACTGCGCGCTGTATGCCGCGCGTTTTGCCAACAGCATTTCTTTGCAAGAGGTGGCCAAGCACGTCACGCCCACGGGCTTTCCTTTCCCGCCCGCGCCCTATGCGCTGCTGGCCCACAAAGGCAAATGGGCGGCGCTGCCGGCCGACCTGAAAAAAGGCTTTATCGAGGCCGTGGTCGAGCTTGAAAAAGTGAGCTTTAACTTTGACGGCGACGCATCGGGCGAAAAAGCCGCCCGCGACAAACTCGTCAGCCAAGGCAGCACCTTCTACCCGGCCTTGTCTGCCGCCGACCAAAAAGCCCTGCGCGGCTCGGCCCTGGAAACCTGGGACGTGCTGGCCAAAGAAACCGGCGGTGACGCCGTGGCCTACCGCCAGCGCATCTTGCAGGCCCTGCCTAAATGAGTGGTCCGGCCCCTGCGGCGGCCACGCACAGGGGCGTCGAGCGGGTCTTGCGCGCCATCGCGGGTGCGCTGGCCGCCATAGGCGCCTTGTCGCTGGCCGGTATTTTTGTGCTGGTCTTCGCCTCGGTGCTCATGCGCTATGTGTGGGGCCAGCCCTTTAATTTCACAGAAGAACTCTCCGGCCTCTTGATGACGCTGGCGGTGTTCACTTTGCTGCCCGCCACCGTGCTCAAAGAGGTGCACATTCGTGTCACGGTGCTGTCGGGGCTGACGCAAGGGGCTTTGCAGCGCAGCGTTTTTTTGGCGGGCCAGTTCATTTTGTTGGCCTTTTGCGTGCTGTTCGTGCGCGAGGCCTGGGCCATCACTGAATTTACCTACACCTTGAACCTCAAGTCCGAGCAGTCGCGCCTGCCGCTGGCGCCGTTTTTGATGCTGGCCACCGCGGGCATGGGCCTGGCGGGTGTGGCAGGCCTGTGGCGCACGCTCAGGCCCATGGCGCCGCAAGCCGAAGACGGGGTGCACCCATGATCTGGGCTGCCCTGGGGGCGCTGTTGAGCCTGACCGTGCTCACCGGCGCCATGCTGGGCGCCGCGCTGGGCCTGACCGGTTTTGCCATCTTGCATTTTTTTGCCGGCGGCTCCATGCGCCTGGGCGTGCAGGCTGTTTTCAATGTGCTGGGCGAGTTCACGCTCACCTCCATTCCGCTGTTTATTTTGCTGGGCGACGTGCTGGTGGCCAGCGGCCTGGCCGGCGGCATTTACAAAGCGCTCTCGCCGCTGTTTGCCCGCCTGCGCGGCGGCTTGCTGCACACCAACATTGCCGTGTGCACGGTGTTTGGCGCGGTCAGCGGCTCGTCCATGTCGGTCTCGGCCGCGGTGGGCTCAGTGGCGTACCCGGAGCTGATTGGTCGCGGCTATGACAAGCGCATGGTGGTGGGCTCGCTCGCTGGCGGCGGCACCTTGGGGCTGTTGATTCCGCCCAGTTTGTCGCTCTTGATTTACGGCGCGCTCACCGACACCTCCATTGGCAAGCTGTTCTTGGCTGGCGTGGTGCCGGGCTTGATGATGGCGCTGCTGTTCATGATCTACATCGAGATCAAGGCCCGCCGCCATCCCGGGCTGGTGCCTGCCGAGGCGCCCCTGCCCTGGAGCCAAACACTGCGCGCCACGCTCGCCGTGTGGCCGATTTTGGTGCTCATCTTGGCCGTGCTGGGCAGCTTGTTCTTGGGCATTGCCACGCCCACCGAATCGGCCGCTGTCGGGGTGGCCGCGGCCGCCTTGCTGGGTTTCACCATGGGCGACTTGACGCTGGCGCGGCTGATGCAAACCTTCGTCAACTCGGCCCGCACCTTTGCCGTGATTGCCTTTGTCTTTTTGGGCGCGGTCATCTTGGCGCAGTCCATCAGCGTGTTGCAACTGCCGCAAAAACTGCTGGAAGGCATCTCCAGTGTGGGCCTGTCGCCGCTGCTCATGCTGGGCGTGGTGGTGCTGATTTACCTGTTGCTGGGCATGATTTTTGACGGCCTGTCCATGATGGTCATGACACTGCCTGTGGTCTTTCCCTTGCTCACCGGTCTGGGCTATGACGCAGTCTGGCTGGGCGTGGTCATCACCATCATGGTCGAGGTCGGCATGCTCACCCCGCCGGTGGGCATGAATCTGTTTGTGTTGGTGGGCATCTCTAAGCACCAGGTGAATTTGGCCCAAGCCTCCATAGGTGCGCTGCCTTATTGGCTGCTGCTGATGCTGGGCCTGGTCCTGCTGACCGCCATGCCCGGCATCGCCACCTGGCTGCCGTCGCTGTCTTACAAGTGAGCCGCTCATGAGTGACATCTTGCGCCCCCGCGCCCAAGCGCTGATGAGCGAGCACGGGCTGGACGCCCTGGTGGTGGCCAAGCCCGAGAGCTATGCCTGGGCCACCGGCGCCGCACCCGGCGTGGCCTCGTTTTTCAGGCGCGCAGGCTCGGCCCTGGCGCTCATTCCTGCCGATGCGGGCCGGCCCGTCTCGGCCGTGGCCACCGAGCTGTTTGCTGCGCCCGCGCGAGCTGCGCTCGGTGAGGCGCAGGTGCTCAGCCACCCCGACTGGGTCGAGACCGCTGACATCCGCCCCTGGCTGGCCAGCGGCCACAGCGCCGCCGAGTTGGCCGAGCGCAGCTGGCAAGCGGCGGGCCGCGCCCCTGGGTTTTCTCGCCCTGGCGTGTTCGACGCACGCCTGGCCTTTGCCCGCCTGGGCGAGCTGCTGGCGCGCGAAGGCCTGCAAGGCGCGCGCGTGGGCCTGGACCTGGACTTTTGGCCGGTGGCCGACTTTGCGCTCCTGCGCGAGCAACTGCCGCAGGTGCAGTGGCGCGACGGCAGCGCCGTGCTGGGCGCCATCAAGGCCGTCAAGTCGCCGCGCGAAATCAAGCTGCTGCGCCAAGCCGCGTTTGTGGCCGAGGCCGGCATGCGCACGGCCATGGCTGCGGTGCGTGAAGGCGTCACACGCGACGCCATTGCGGCGGCCTGGCGGGCTGGCGTCGAGGCCGAGGTGCAGCGCACCGGGCTGCGCCTGTCTGGCCAGTGGGAGTACACCAGCGTGGGGCCGCTGCCCTGGCAGGGCGGCGGTGCGGTGCAGCGTGGCGATGTGATCAAGTTTGACGTGGGCTGCTTGATCGAGGGCTACAGCTCAGACAGCGGCCGCACCTTCAGCTGCGGGCCTGCCCGGCCGCGCACCCGCGAGATCATGCAGGCCCTGGCCGAGGCTTTTGCCGCCGGGCTGGACGTGCTCAAGCCCGGGCACTTGTTCAGCGAGGTGCACCAGCGCACCACCGCCGCCATGCAGCGAGCCGGCTTTGCCAGCTTTTCACGCGGCCACTTTGGCCACAGCCTGGGGCATGACACCTTTTGCGAAGTGGCCCCCTTCATTGCAGCGCAAGCCCATACGCCCATTGAGCCCGGCATGGTGCTGGCGTTTGAGACGCCTTTTTATGTGGACGGCGAGGGCGGCTTCATCATTGAAGACCAATTCCTCATCACCGCCAACGGCGCCGAGCCGGCTTGGTCGCTGGAGCGTGGCTTGGTGGCCTTGGGCTGAGTTAGCGTCTGGGCTACCTTAGTTTTTTTACGCGCAAAAAAGCCCGGTCTCTTAGTCAGAGCCCGGGCTTTCAAAGAACCGTCTTTTTGCTGCCAGCTTGTTCAATCTGCTGACAGGTCTCGGCTTGGTGCCACAACCGGCCGCTTCATGGGCCAGCCGTGCCCTTATTTGTTCTTGTTGCGGTACTCCGTCCAGGCGCCTTGCGGTGCCGGGCCATTGCGAGGCTTGCGAAAGCGCTCGCCGTCCACCTTGGGCGCTTGTGCCGAGTCGTCGTCCAGGCGGACCACCCGGGCGACCAGTGTGTTGCCGCTGAGGTAGCCGTCCACGTACACGGACTTGCCGCCCACGGTGTCAGTGCTGCCAGGCGCGACCAGGCCCAAAAAGCTGGTGGCCTCGTTCCACTGCACCGTGCGGGCGCTGTTGTTCAAGGTGAGCGTGAAGGTCTTGGCCGTCAGGTCGACGGCCGAGGCCGCGCCCTCCTGGCTGCGGATCACCTGCGTGGTCACCGTCGGTGTGCAGCTCAGGCTCTGTGCTTTGACCACATTGGTGGCCGCCTGCTGCAAGGCCTGCACCTTCACCAGCACGTCGGCGGCGGCGCTCACGCCCGGGCAGGCCGTGGCCCAGCTGATGTTGCTGGCGTCCACCGGCACACCGCGCACCACAAAGCTGCCGGCGTCAACAAAGTCGGTGATCGGGCCGATCAGCAGCACCTGGGCCAAGGCGGCCGTGGTGTCGGCCGTGCGCACCTTGACCGTGCCAGCTGTGACGCTGCCGTCGCTGTTCACGCTGCCGCCGACCAGCACATAAGCGCCGTTTTGCACGGGGCTCTGCTTGCCTTTGAGGTCGGTGATGGTGGCGCCAGCCAGCTTGATGAGGGTGTTGCCCAGCACCAGGGTGTTGGCCGTGGCGTCGTAGCCGGTGGCCACGCCGCTGAGCTGCGCCTTGGCACCCACGTTGGCGCTGTCCTGGTTGCGATCAACGCGGATGTGGCTGGCCGTCAGCGTGCTGGCGTTCAAGGTCGAGCTGCTGAATGCGGTGACCTGCAAGCCATCGGCCAGGGTGCTGCCGGCCGGACGCAGGGCGCTGCTCGCAGACACTTGCACTGTCAGGCCGTTGAGCGTGAAGCTGGCCCCGCCTGCCGTGCTGGCGTAGCCGCTGATCTTGCCGCTGATCTGCAGCTTGGCACCGGCTGCTGGCGCCTTGGCAATGCGCGTGGCCTGCACGCTGTAGCTGGCGTTGTTGGTGCTGTAGACCGGCGTGCCGTGGATCTCCACCAGATCGCCAGTGCTCACGTTGCTCAGGTCGGCATAGCCGCCGCCAAAGACGGTGACCGGGCCCAGGGCACTGCTGCTGTTGATGCTGACGTTTTGCGCCGCCACCCTGAGCGTGCCTGCGGTGCTGTCGATGGCGCTGACCACGCCGATCAAGGCCGCATCGACCGTGATCTGGCTGGCCTGGCCGCGTTCGTCGTGCTTGACCCGCACGCGCTGGCCCAGCTGCACCAGGTCGCTGCTCAGGCTGCCGTCCGCGTTTTCGCGCAGCACCTTGGCCTGGGCGTCTTCAATTTCGGTGCCATCGACCACCACGGAGCCAAAGCCCGTGACGGCGCCGGCGGTCAGCAAGACGCTGCTGCTGGCCGAAGGGGTGCTGCCACCACCTCCTCCTCCGCCACAGGCGGACAGCAAGGACAGGCCCAAGGCCATGGCAGCCCAGCTGCAGCTGCGACGCGCCAACGGCGGTTCTTGGGGCGATGTGCTTGAAATTTGTTGAGGGTGCGGGATCATGAAAGCTCCTTGTGATGAAACGATGAGGTCCGTGGGGACCATGGGGTTGGTGGGGTTGAAGGGATTGGTGGGGTTGACAGGGTGAAGAGGCGCTCAGTTGGGTTTGAGCTTGCGCAGAACCAGCACGCCGCCCGTGCGCTGGTATTCAATCTCGACGCTGCGACCCAGCCGGCTCGTCCAATCGATGGGCGCCAGCAGGCTGCGGTCTGTGCGTTGCAGGGTCAGCACGGCGCCGCGCACCAGCACCTGCACACTGCCTGCTTGCAGGGCCTGCAGCAAGCCGGTGGCCTCTTGAACGCCGCCCTCGGGCAAGGCCATGGAGCATTCCACCCGCGTGGCTACCGGCAACTGGCCGGGGGTGTCGCGCCTGGCTTTGACCGTGACGTACACCTCGGCCTTCGCAGGCAGGCCCTGGCAGCCCTCGGTCAGGGCCGTGGACGGCAGGCTGACCGTGGTGCCACGCAGCTGCAAGGTGCTGGCGTTGGGGGTCCAGTCCAGCGTGCCCTTGAGTTGCACCGAGGGCTGGTCTTGCTGGGTTTGTTCTGTCAGGCTGCTGGCCACCCATTCACCGCCCTGGCGCTTGAGTTGCAATTGCACCTGCGTGCCTGCGGCCGGCGCAGCGCCTGCCCAGCCCTCGGGCAAACGCACGTCCAGGCCCTGAACCCGGACGCGACTGGATGGCCCGTCGCTGCTGGTCACCACCGCGTTCAAGCTCAGGCCCTGATCGCCCGCAGCCTGCAAGTTGGCATCGGCCACGCTTTGCGCCAGCAGGAACGAAGTTGAAGGCGAGAAAGCGTCTGGGCTCAGACGTGCCCGCACCAGGCTGCCGGCCTGCACGCTGGCGGGCAGCTCGGCCGCGCGCAGCTCGGTGCCTTGCGCGTCGTCAAGCCACAGGCGGTCGGCGCTGCGGCTGCGCACCGGGGCCGTCAGCAACACGGTGTCGGGCAGGCTGAGCAATTTTTCGATGCGGCTGGCCAGCATCAGCCACTGCCCACCTTCACGGCTCCACATACCGTGCACCTCCAGGGCGTCGCCAGCGCGCACCTGGCTCAAACCCTCGAAGACGGTGGGCGCCAGGCTGGTGTTCGTGGCATTGACAATGCGCACCCGCTGGCCCAGCAAGGTGAACTCGCCCTGTGCATCGGCGTTGGTTGAGGCGGCTCCCAAAAACTGCGGCAGGACCAGGATGGAAGAGGCCTGGTTCAGCGTGTGCGTGATGCGCACCCGCTGGCCCAGCTTGGCTTCTGCCACGCCGCTTTCGCCATCGCGCTCTACCAAGGCTTGCGCGTCGCCATAGGCCACCCCGTCGATCAGCACGCTGCCAAAACCGCTGACCGTGCCTTCGGCCACGCCACTGCCGCCGCTGCCTACGCCACCGGCAACACCTACAGCTCCGCCGCAGCCGGCCACCAGCAAAGCCAGCACCAGGCCAGTCATGAAAGAAAGGAGTTGGGTCATGTGGGATCCGTCACATCTGAGTCGCCAGGCGGCGGGGGCGCCGCCTGCTCGGGCGCACTGAAATTGAACAATCCAAGCCGAAAGCGATGCGCCGGTGCCTGACCGGCATCGCGCTCGCACAAGGGCGTGGCGGCCTCCACCACCTGCTTGAGCACCTGCGCCCACAAGGTGTTGG
>Ga0209550_10000580_pt1 | contig 34744 bp, 35 predicted proteins | sample LauGreSuBDMM15SN_2_FD_187567 | JGI IMG/M metagenome (GOLD analysis project Ga0209550, IMG submission 187567) | Freshwater lake microbial communities from Lake Michigan, USA - Su13.BD.MM15.SN (SPAdes) (version 5) | ecosystem: Environmental > Aquatic > Freshwater > Lake | place: Lake Michigan... | reverse complement strand
CGCCTTGGGTGCAGACACCTTGGGTGCAGGGGCCGACGCCTTGGGTGCAGGGGAAGGCTTGACCGGCGGCGTGACCACGGGCTCGTCCTCGTCCTCAGAGGCAGGCTCAGAGGCAGGCTCAGACGCCTTCGGGACCTTCGGGGCAGACGGCTTGGAGGCCTTGGCGGCCTTTGCGGGCATGGGGAGCCCACGCATCTCCAGGCGGATCTTGTGGACGGCACGCTCGCTGTAGGTGCTGGGGGCCTCACGCATGGGCACGCCGGCAGCCTCCTCCGCCTCAGCGGTGATGCGGTAGCGCTCAGCACGCTCGGCCACACCCGACTTCTTGCCGGCGGCCGCAGCCTTACGCCGAGAGGCCTCCTGCATGGCGTCGCTGCGGACGATGCCGGCCTCCTTGCTGGCGGCCAGGAAGGCCTTGTGCGAGGCGTACTCAGCGTAGACGATGCCGGCCTCGAGGGCCAGCTCCTTGTGGACATCAGCGACAAAGGCGTTCCAGGCGACGGGGCCGGTCTTGATGCTCATGCTTACTGACTGGGTTGCTGGTTGGGGTGCCTTCCTTTGAAGAGGGATCCCAAGTTCAATTTTTATGACAGGTTGATATACAGCGAAGGGGACCCTCTTTTGGGCCTATATGGGGCTTCAATTTTTATAGGAGGTTGATGGAAAGAGGTCCAAAAGAGGTAATGCAGGCTATAAAAGAGGTGCAGAAGAGCTACTGCAATCCGTAAAAGAGGCCCCCTTTATCGACCTATGGTAAAAATTGAAGTTGATACCCCTGATACATCTACGTCACCCAACAAGCCTAATAAGCAACCATGAGCACTAAGATTGTCCCCTCCCGGATCGCCCGGACCCAGATGCAAATCGACATCTACGACGAGGTTGCCCTGACGGTCGGCGTCAACTACTCCAGCTACACGTCGCGCAATGCCTTCCTCGATGCTGCTATTGCCGCAGGCTGCTGCCCGAGTGATGCCATAAAGGAGACGAATCGTCGTTGGGCGGCACACGAGGCGGTGCTGGCACAGAAGACGTCAGCCGAGACGGTCGCCACGCCCTCTAGCGAGGCCCGTCGCTTCCTCGAGAAGCTCAGTGAGGGCGACAGGGAGCAGATGCTGCAGTATGCGTCCTCTACCGATGGGCCGGTATCTCTGGAGCTCTTCTGCAAGAAGTACCTCGCTGATAAGGCCTCTGCGGAAGCGGCCCAGGCAGCAAAGGCCGCATGGGCAATGGCCGATGAGATGCGCAAGACGTACACGGCTGCTCAGGAGAAGATGAGGGCCGAGAAAGTAGCCCTGGAAGAGCTGCGTCTGGAGTGGATTCGCCGAACGGAGAATGCGGGTAGCCTGCAGGAGGTGGCCGATTCCATGAACAAGGTCGCCTAAAGAAAAGAATAACAATCAATCAAACAACCAAACACCCCTTTTTTATTGCAGTTGCCAAGAGCCAAGAGCCAAGAGTCTTCGACACTACCATCCTCTTGGACACTACCATCCTCTTGGACACTACCAGCCTCTTCACCCTTTAAAAAATTGAAGCCGCCCCTACTCCTGGCAAAGGACACCCATCCCCAGAACCAGAACCACAAGCCATATCCCAAAATGACCTGCTCTGTCTGCAAGAAGGACGGCCACAACAAGTCGAGCTGCGGAAAGCTTCCAAAGGATCCTAAGCCTACGCCCAAGGCGAAGGAGGCCTCTGTACCTGTCCCAGAGGAAGACAAAGAGCCTGATACCGAGGACGTCGCCATGATCCGTGCCCTGGCCACCGAGGTGCTCAATGACCTCGGCGCCGGCCACACGGAGTCCGTCTATCACAACGCCATGAAGGTCGGCCTGCACGACCTGAACCTCAAATTCGAGACAGAGCGTGACATCCTCATCAAGTTCCGTGACCGCTACGTCGGCACGGTCCGTGCAGACCTCATCATCGAGCAACGCCTCGTGGTCGAGCTCAAGTCATCTTCAGGCACTGACTCCGCCGTCTCGGACGCCATGGAGCAGTGCAAGATATATATGCGAGAGACCAAGGTCCCTGCAGGCGTCGTCGTCGTCTTCCCCAAGCGGGTGGGTGGCAAGCTCGTGGTCGCCACTGCATAGGAACATAGGAACTCAAAATCAAAACAACAATCAAAAGACAAGACACCTTTTTACACCTTCCACTGTACGATACGCTTGAAAAAATTGAATTCCTCCATTGACCAAGCAAAGGTCCCCATGCCTACTCCAGAGCAGGTGTACCGCTTACTCGCTGCACGCCGCTTGAAAAAATTGAAGTCCTCCACTGCTCAAGCAAAGGTCCCACGAAATGAGTCTCTTCTTCCTGTCCAGGCAGCTCGTCGACTCGACGACCAAGATGAACGAGCAGTACCGTGCATACAAGGAGAAGTACGACACTCCCACGTGGAAGAAGTATATGGCAACCACGCACTACGTCGCCAAGCTGAAGAACCTCTTGGACAAGATTGAGGAGGCCACCATTGACGAGCAGAAGGCCAAGTGGTGGCTTGACTTTGGCGTGTATGGCGAGCATTACCGCCAAGTCCTCGAGTTCTCGCATCCAGAGGACACGCACAGCCTGGCTTGTTTGCGGCACGAACAGGCCATCAGTAAGGCCCACAATGACTACATGGCAAGCTGCAAGCGTCTGACTGACCTCGAGGCTAGTATCTTTGAGACTATTCCAGAGTCAGACAGGAGGTCGCTTATTGGTGCTGAATTGGATCGCTACATTGAGAGAGAGAGACAGCTGCGAAGCCTCGAGCGTGAGCTGAAGGTGGCAGAGGACAGGTGCAATGAGGTGGTCGAGAAGATCCGTCGCACTATCTAGGCAAAAAGACAATACACAAAGACAAAAAAAGAGAAGGGCGGGCTTCTTTTTTTCACTTCCTGTTCGCTCTGAAAAAAATGAAACCGCCAACTACACCGAACAAAGGTCCCATCATGTTCAACACCACCAAGCTATTCGCCGCCAAGAAGCTCAACGAGGATGAGCGCCGTGCCTGCCTCGATGTCCGTCTCTTATCAGCTCTACACCATGGCCTGATGACAGTCGACTTCCTCCCCTCGTTCGAGAAGGAGCTTCTCCTCGGAAAAGAACCCTGTTACACCTTCCTCGAGTACCAGGCCGCTCGTATCCATGATGAGTACTACATCGAGAACCCTTTCACTCCCTTTGGCGACAAGCTCCCTCCAGGCATGGTGGATGAGGCGATGGATGGACCGACGCGCAATTGCAAGAACCCTACCACGCTCCGTGGGGTTGCCTACATGTTCGAGGACACTCTGGAGGACTATTTCCCTGATGTGGTGCGTGAGAGATACGCCCTGTACAATGAGAGTCCTATGCGGAAATATATGAAGAAGGACTCGGGACCCATTCCCATGCTGGAGTTCCTTCTTGGTGATGGGCTGGAGATTCGGTACAAGGAGACGCCGGTCAAGACGTATGAGGGCATTTATGAGGAGGGGAGCTACGAGGATGGCTCTGGCGAGTTTACGCAGAAGGTCGACGTGTACAAGGTGAGCTGGTCGATTGTCTTCACGGGGCGGAAGAAGCGGCTTCCTTCTTCTACGACGTCATCAGCAGCCAAGTTCAATGCGATGCTCCCTTTCATGCTGCCTGATAACCACGGAGATCCCCTTATCTGGACCAAGATCCTGCAAGAACTTTGGAAAAGCGAAGGGGTAAACGTAGCGTAAAAGAAGTAAAAGACAAATACGAAAATAAAAAAAGAGGGGCCAATCACCCACCTTTTTTACATTGTTGTATTGACCCTTTCCCTTCTTTTTTACTCATTTACAGGTGAATCATCGCCGACCGGCGCCCTGCACTGGTGTTCCACGAGAGGCGGAGGTGGAGCTTCTGGTCCTTCACGTACCCCTCCAGGTGGTCCACGAGGATGCCACGGATGTAGATCTTGTCGCCACACGGGGCCACAGGGAACCAGCGGCCGTTGTCGGCCTCCACCTCGAGATCTCGGATGGTCGAGTGGACGAAGGTCCCCACACGCTCACCACCACCCTCGTGCCAGACGCCTTGGCCTTGGCCTTGGCCCTGAGAAGGGCCGAACTCCACACGTGACTTCAGCTGGAACTCGTCGTAGATCATGGCGATCTTGTGAGCGACAGGGATGTAGTAGTGAGAGATGCGCAGCTTCTCCTGCATGTCGGCCACACGGCGCTCCATGGCCGTTAGAGGGTCAGGCAGAGTGACCGTCACGCTCGCCCGAAACATTCTCTTTTCGTAGGCGATGAACTCCTCAATCGTCTCAAAGGTCTTGCTCACATAGCCGGCCTTGGCGACCTGGCAGATGTCGCCGTCCTTGCTCACGTAGGCCGTGCGACGGAAGATGCCCTCCTTCCCTGGCACCGTGTAGTTGACCGTGATCTTGGTGCCGGCGGGGTAGTTCACCTCGACGTTCTCGCCGGTCGAGAAGAAGTTGGCCGTGAAGGAGCGGTTCTCCTCACAGCCAGGCCAGGGGTAGATGGGAATGGCTGCGCCGGTCTTGCCGACACGGGCCAGGGGAAAGCCCGTGTAGCTATCGGAGAGAGTAGTCTCATTGAACTCGTTGATGAGGTTCCGTGCAATGTCTTCTTGCTCTTGCTCTTGCTCTTGCTCCTGTGCAAGAGCAGCAGCAGAAGCAGCAGAAGCAGCAGCAGCAGCGTCAGCAGCAACCTCATCCATAAGCCGCTTCTCCTCGTCGAGCCAGCATTGCTGCAGACGGTCCGCAGCCTTGAGATCAGCGAGAGCATCGTCCTCCTCCTCCTTTGTCACACTACGCTGGGCCTCACGTGCGACGAGGTACATTCCCGTGTCAAACCACCAGGAAGCCTTCTCGAGGTTCTTCGTGGCCTTGGCGAGTTGCTTGTGGACATTGGCGAGCGGGTCAGCCTGCTCGGCGTTGTACTTGGCCAGGCAGTGCTCCCAGTCAGCCATCTGCTTGAGACTCTCGTAGGCCTTGCCATGGCCAAGGGCGATTGCCTGGCGCACGGTAATGGTCTCACGAACACCCTCACGGTTCACGTAGTGCATGTTTGCGTTGAGGGAGATAGGCATTCTAGGAGTTTGGGACATATCGAAGGGCGGGGCCGCCGTTTCAATTTTTTTCAGGCGAAGCAGCAGCAGCGCAGGGCCAAGCCAAGCGAATAAGAAGAAAGTCAAAACCTAAAGGCTCATACCAATCCTTAGACAATGAAGGAGCTGAAGACGAAGGGCGAACGAGTGGCCGACGCCATCAAGGTGCTAAAGAATATTCTCGAGTTCGGCATCGACAAGGATTACAGTGAGTATATCACAACCAAGGAATACCTCGACGTCTGGATCCAGAACGGCGAGCCTCAGTTCCAGGTCATACCATATTTATCGTATAGAACTGTCGCTCACATGACACTTCCACAGTATAAGGGGGAATCTCCTATTTACGTCCTGAAGGCCAAGGAACCCAAGAGATAAGGAGCCTAAGAGTTAATCATCTCCGCCCACACTGGCTCAAGAAGATGGCATAGTAGGGGTAGTACACCGGCGAAAAGAGAAAGGCCATAGCTATGTACAGGTAAAAGAGTGTTGCGGCAGGATTCGTCGACATCTGGTAGCAATAGGACAGGCGTGCAGCACCCGCACCGTAGATAATTACCATGACGAAATGGAGGATCAAGAGGATCGGTATCGATCCGTACAGTGTCTGGATCCATGAAAGAACGGTTATCGGAGACGTGTTTGCGTCAATGAATCCTTCCGTAGAACGACCAAGTGCGGCATTCACAAGACCATTAATATAACTGGCCAGATTCATACTATAGTAAGCGTATAGTATAGTATGGAGGTTGCCATCGTAAAGGCAGTAGCATCCGGTGTTCTTGCATATTCAATTCACTACGGAAGTATTAAATTGTATAGCACCCTCTGCGTTCCAGATGGAATGTGGGGATATCTGCATGGACTTCTCACGACGGGAAGTCCGATGTGCCAGGTAGCCCTGACTGCCGCTTCTCAAACGCAGACATCGTATTCTTCCCTGTTACTCGTGGGCGGGTCCCGCTTCCTCATCGACATGGTCGGCCTGCCCTTCCCTAAAGAATAAACTATCAACATCCAGCCCTGCATAAACCCCCACCGCCGCATAAACCCCCACCCCCAACTAGATACAAATGAGTGTAATAGCCTCCTCGGAAGGGTCTCTCTACGAACTCATGTGTCGTGGAAAAAAAGATACATACTTTTATGAAGATACTCGTAACAGTGTACTCCCCTTTGACACTTCGTATGCTGAGGAGGAGCAGATCATCCGTGAAATCCGAAGAATTCCTCCGACGACGGGTATGGACTTTGGCAAGATGATCGAGTTCCCCATCGACATTGTCGGTGATGTTCTTGAATCAATCACTCTCCTAATCAACCTCCCCACCTGGATTCCTCCTCTCCTTGCACGTACGTTCCAGTCTATCCAAGTTACCGATCTCAGCGGAACCACCTATGGCTATGTGAATGGAATCGCCTATTTCCTCTTTGAGAAGATCCAGTTGTACCAAGATACCACTGTCATCCAGGAATTCAGCGGCGATTATCTGTGGGCCGCCTCGCAGACCGAAGGCACCTATGCCCAGAGCTTCGTTGATATGGACGAAACGGGCATGCACGACGGCTCAACTATCTCCATTGGCGGAAACGCCGCCCCTCACTCTCTCCGCCTCAAGTTGCCAAGCATTGGCTGTGCTGCCCAAGACCGTGGCTTCCCTCTCATAGCTACCACAGCCCATACGTACAGACTGAAGTGCAAGCTGCGCAAACTGGAAGACCTGGTCGAGTCATCGGACGCCCAGCCCAAGCCAACTCCGTGGGGAAAGCAGCTGCAGGCCCTCTCGATCACGGGCACTAGCCCCTTCCAGGCCCTCGATAGAAGCCAGATGGCTCCCTTGCGGGTCGACCTGGAGACCTGCCATATCTTTTTAACAAACGTGTCGAAGGACGAGCTGAAGAAGAAGCCCCAGGAAGTCCCCTTCAAGAAAGTCTTTGAGAACATCTCCATCCAGACAGAAAAAGAAGCCTCCTCGGTCGCTGTCAATCGCCGTATTGACGGCTGCCACCCTTCTCCCCGTGTGCTCTGGTTCTTCCGAACTCTGGCCGATATACAGGCAAATCGCCTGTGGAATGTCGTTCCCTCCTATTCCACGATTGGCCTGACCATTGCAGGAAAGGCGAGAGAAACCAACTGGTCGTCATCGATCTGGAGAGATGTGAACAATTTCGCAAAAGAGGAGATTGATACTGGAACGGAAATCAGTACGATGAACTGGGGTCTGGGTGTCGTTGCTCCGCAAAAATACCCCTTCCGTCAAGCGGACGGTACTCTGAATTTCACGACGGCGGATCGACCGACCTTCTATATTGCACTCACTCCCTCGGGCCCTACGGAGCTGCGAGTCTTTGTCGAAGGATGGGCTTCCTTCTTGACAGACGGTAATCGGGCCGAAGTACTCTCCTATAACTGATCCTACAGTAATCATACCAATCTAAAGAATCCTCACTACCCCACACAGATGGATAAGCAGTCATTGGTAGACTATGCAAATACGAGGCATCCGTCGAACCAGTTTGCAGACTACGATGAGTATGTGAAATATCAAACGAAAAATGGTCTATCTTTCGAACGCAATAGTTCTAAGTGGTCATCTGGCCAGCAACGCTGCATTGAGGCAAAGTTTGCAAATGTAAATAGGAATGCAAGAATCATTGATATATGTTGCGGAGACGGGTCGGGCCTTTTGAAGTTTAAGGAGATGGGCTTCAAGGATGTCACAGGGGTTGAGATTTCCGATGAAAAGATAGCATTCTCGGAAAAGGTGGGGTATCCGATTCTTAAGCGGGATATTTGCAGTGGGCCGTTTGATCTCGGTGAACCATATGATATCATATACTCGAGTCATACGCTCGAGCATGTTCTAAATCCGGGCTACACCCTTCTGACACTGGCATCCTTCTTAAAGAAGGATGGTATACTCTTTCTTGTCTTGCCGTACCCTGACATAGGGGCGGCGAATCCAGACGAGAACCATCGTTTCAGAGTGCACTGTGGCGTTATACCTCTGGCACTTCATATTCCCGATAAGGGTGCGACGGTGGTGGAACGCATGAAAGCGCTGGGATTTACTGTTCTCAATGTACAATTTCATGAGTACAGGGAGCCTGAGATCCACCTCACCTTAACACTGTAATTGTGCAATGAATACAAAATACATAAAATCTAAAACCATGGGTTCTTAGATTTTATCTATATCCCAAGCTCACGGCCACACTTGACGACGCAGCGTGTAGGAAAAGTACGTGAAGCCCTCGAAGCTGTGGCGCTTATAAATGCAGTCGAGCGAATACTCGCCCATATACGTATCCGTCTCTCCCACCCTGCTATAGACAGGGAAGCGTCTCTGCCTGCCAGCAGCCCGTATGAAATCGACCTGGTTGTAGTACATCTGATTGCCGGCGGGTAGGCCAGGCGACTTCAGACGACCCACGCCTATCTTCGTGAGTACGTTGCCGTTGATGCGGAACCCCTCGAGCGAATTCGGGTGATAGACGATAGTAATTACAACTTTTTCGTCAGACATATTGAAACGTCGCCCCCTACGTTTAACCCGCATGTCTTTGTCCTTTGCCCTTTGGGATACATCCCTAAGCAAACACCAGACCATGAAACCGCTCAATGACAAAGCCCTCAATGGGATTGACCGACCCCTCCAACATCTTGATAATCTTCAAGTAAAACTCTCTCGGCCGCCTATGAATCCGCTCACGTGTCACGGCAAACTGCGCCCCTGCCCCAAACTCGAACGGCATATAAAAGCGCCCCGTCAACCATTTGCACATTCCACCTAACTGTGAGAGGCCGAAGAGTTCTTCGTAGACTCTTGATAAAGGTAGCCCTCCGTGATAGGGGCACTCCCAGGTATTGGATTGGTACACGTTCTCAGAAAGATACTCAAATCCACCACACCCCCTTTTACTCAGTTCTCGTAACCTCTCTAGGATATTGGGCGAATGGTCATATGGATTTCCTTGGAGGAAGACAGTTGTATCAGCCAAGGTATGGTAATTATTGTATATATGTGTATAATACGTGTGCCCCTCACGACCCACGTTTGGCAGAGGAATAGTCTGGTATTCACACGGAGACCCCTTGTTGTAGATAGTTACAGGGAACTCCCTCGTCCATCCAAGCGGCTCATTATAGCGTGCGACAACAATCTCCATCTACTTGTAGCATCGTGGTTTATCTATTCATTTTGCACGCAACTCTTATTGACCACGAATACGATATCATCGTAGCGTCCCTTATTCTTTCGCAAATCATATGTATATACATATTTCTGTAAATGAGCAGGAACCTCGTTGCGTAGAATGTCAAGCCATCCCATCGCCTGAACATCTTCGATGATTAATATTCCATCATCGGCCAGTACTTGCGTATATAAGCGTATACACTGCTTCATACTTTCTAGAGTATGCGGCCCATCGTCCAGTACCAGATCAAACTTTGTATTTGCAAATGTACTGTTAAATAGCTTCTCGTCGTACGCATCGTGCGATGAATACACGTGTATGCGTGGGTTGTTTTTAATTACACTCGATATATTGTTTGTATGTTTTGTATCAAGTGCATAGATATCTGCCTGTGTGAAAAAGTCATGCCATAGAAGTATACTACCACCGTTATTAACATTGTCGCCGATACCAATTTCGAGTATATTCTTTGCCGTATTCTTTTTACTGACGAGTAACTCCTGGTATAGGCCCAGGTATGAATGGGTCGTATTTTTATCGGTTCTTGAATTATCAACCAGCTCGGATAAACTCATATGACATTGTACTATCTTCACCTTTTAACCCGTCAGCATATACTCTACACCCTGTTCCTCTACACCCTATTCGTAGAATGGTTTATATCTAAAGTAATCTGGAACACATCCTCAGATGCGTGTAGCAGTTCTTATATTCGGACAATTTCGTTACTTTAATGAAATCTTAGATACAAATATACAGGAGATAAAGAAGACATTTCCTGGTGCCAACATTGATATATTTATTCTATCGAATCGTCTACGAAGTGGAAATTATACGGAAGAAAATGAACAGAAGGTGCGAGACATTCTAGAAAAAAATGGTACGACCATACGCATGTTTCGTTTCTGGGAAGACCTCGTAGAATATCATGCCTATGATACGGAAGTCTTCGAATATTATACGAACCTGGTAAATAGGAATGCGTATCGCATGCAGGGACTCCATCATAATATCAGATGGCACGCTAATATATGGTACCGTTCGTATATACTATGGAAGTTATTTGAAGAATGCGCAGAAGGTTCCTATGATTACTGCACGTTTGCACGCATTTTTGACACCGAAATACGCCTTTTGCGACCTATACTAACTGAAAAAGATGTGCAAACAACCTTTTTTATAGGGAGTGATGCGCTGTTCATATCATCACCTCCTCTTATGAAACAGGCATTATCGCTTGGAAGTAGGACAGAGAATTTCCAGTATTTTACATGGAGTCCTGGATTTAAGGAGGCATGTATGGAAATGAATGGGTTTATTGCAATGATACAACAGACCCTGTCGCCCGAGGCACAGATATTCAAGTGGGTGTATGATACAGTTCCCAAGTATAAGAATATACGATGGGATTATGATTTTGAAGACTCTGTTTCCAATGAGAAGGCGAACTTCTTTGTAAGGGTATACAATCCTGGAACAATCTACACACAACTTCACGGCTTAAATTAACGATGGCATCTACACAAAGATGAGTGTGAGCCAGATCCCCAAGGTCATCTATATCTGCCACTCGACCAAGGAGCTTGTTGAGACGCAGTCTGCTCACAAGTGGATTGCTCTGAACCCGAATCATACGGTAAACAGCTACGGCGATGCCGAGTGCCGCCAGTTCCTTCAGCTGAACTATCCCCCTATGTACCTCGACATTTTTGACGAGATCCCCTTCCCTCCTATCAAATCCGACTTCTGGCGCCTCTGTATTCTTCTGAAATACGGCGGCATCTACGTCGACGCAGACATTGAGCCCCACGTACCGATTGACGAGTTTCTCGAGCCCACGGCCACCTTTGCGACCTGCCTTTCTGACTACACTACGCTCAATCCTCATGTCATTGCATGTATGCCGAATGACGCAGTCATTAACGATTGCCTCGACACCTATATAACATATTACAAGACGAAGCGTGCCTATGATTATTGGGGCTGGTCGATTACACGTGTGATGAACACGACGATGCAGCTGCTACTCGACGTGCCTATCCAGGAGGGTCTGCATGGAGGTTACCAGTTTATTAAGGAAGTCTGTGGATCCAAGCCAGAGGATTTATACACAGCCTATTGTTCTTACAAGGGAAAGAAACTTCTGACGAATCGTGCAGCCAATTATGATGCAAATACCCACACATTTAAATAATCTACTTGGATAGAACAATGTCTATAGAACACATCCTTTCTAGAGAAGATGTTTCCTATATACATAGCCATCCAGAGGTTCTTGCGGCAAGGGCAAAGATGGGATCATCCCATCTTTCACAGTTTAGCATAGATCTTACCGATTCTATCAGAGAATCACTGACTAACCATCTGAACCTGGATCTATCGACGGTAGACCATGTCCCTATGAGATGGATTCAGGGTGATACACCTTCTCACAGGGATTCTGGAACCTCTACATTTGAACAGACACATCTGGTATACTTATCAGATAGTGAAGGTGAATTTGTCATAGGCGAACAGTCGTACCCCATAAGAGAAAATACCGGCTTTGTCTTTGACGAGGGACTTGTTCACAAGACACTGAACACTGGATCCCAGCCCCGCCTTTTACTGGGACCGATGAACGAGTTTGCTCAGCCAGTTGGTCTTGCTGGGTTAGTTTTTTTTGAAAATGAGGCAGATGCTATAGCATATGTAAACGCCTCATTTAGTGTTAGCGGTTTTATTATTCCCGATGTGCCGACAGGGGATGATTTCGGCTTCTATGACTCTTTTTTAGCTGCAGTAAATGGAGTTACATCGTGGCGTATAGCACCTACACTTCCGGGTACGCCCACGGATGTATATCCAAATGGATATGATTTATCTACTATTCAATCTACTCTGGGGGCAGGTCAACTATATCTATATCCTGCTTTTACTCCTCCTCCTGCACAAGCACCCTGCTTCTTAGAGGGAACTGAGATTCTTTGCCAGGTCGACGGCGTAGAGAAATATCTTCCTATTGAATCATTAACCCCTGGAACACTGGTAAAAACGAGCCGTCATGGATACAAGAAGGTGGTCATACTTGGAAGTGGAAAGGTTCAAAATCCAGGTCATGACGAACGTATAGAAAAAAGATTATATAAATGTTCTCCAGAAAACTACTCAGAGCTCGTAAAGGATGTATATTTAACAGGACGCCATGCAATTCTCGTCGATAATCTAACAACGGCAGAATTCGAAACGACGATGCAAACCCTTGGAAAAATCTATACAACCGATGATGCCTGCCGCCTTTTAACTTGGATTGATGAGCGTGCAAAGCCGTGGGCTTCTATTGGAAGCTATACAGTATGGAACATTGCTCTCGAACATGATAAACCTGATATGAATTATGGCGTATATGCCAGTGGACTCCTTGTCGAGTCATGCTCTATACACATCATGCAGACAAATGCTATTGGGAGTCCTTCCTGCGAGTAGACCTTCGAGAACTGCTGGCAAACATCTTCACCGCCTTCTTATGTGCTGCCATAGTACCCTTTTCGCATCCTGCGTGTCCTGCATCTTGTACCATGAAAACCCGGGTGTGGGGTAGGGCATGTAAGAGAGACCACGAACCTTCTATGGGACATACCATATCATAGCGCCCATGGATGGCTACGATAGGAATCGCCTTTAACTTATGTGCGTCTCTGAGTATCTGACCCTCTTTCATCCAGCAGTCATTGGCAAAATAGTAATTTTCAATGAGTGCTAACGATAAGATCTCGGAATCAGGCGTCGTATCTTTTACAGGGTGTAAAAAGGATGTGGCTTGTTCCCAGGCCCACCATGCACGGGCATATTTCATTTGCTGGGGTCCCTGAAGCTTTTTCTGGTAGTAGGCCAGGATCTCACGCCATGAGCCCTTGCGAAGCCTCTCGGGCAAGACACTGACGAAGTAGGACCAGGCCTCGGGGTATACCTCGCTCGCACCCCCTTTCTCATAGAACCACTCGTTGGAGGCGGCATCGATGAGACAGACCGAGCGGAGGATGAGTCCTTTTACTACACGGGGATACTTCTCGGCGTAGAGGAGGGCGAGGGTTGTTCCCCAGGACCCCCCTGTTACTATCCAGTTCTCGACCTTCAGATGCTTTCTCAGGCGTTCGATGTCTTCGACGATATCCCAGGTGGTATTGTTTTCTAGGGAGCCGAAGGGGGTCGATTTTCCGCATCCTCGTTGGTCGAAGGTAATGACACGAAAGTAGGGGGTGTAGAGGTGTATGGGCCCACGCTGGATTCCGCCTCCAGGACCACCATGTAACATAAGAACAGTTGGGTTTGCTTTGCCGTGTATTTCATAATGCAAGGTGTGTCCACCTGGTACCGCTAAGTATCCTTCTATGGGCTGCAGGGAATGCAGGGTATCTAGACCCATCTAGGATATGGACATAAAAAACAGTTTGCCTTCTAAGGCAGACCGTTTTGTATTTATATTTTACACATTACATCTAGTACATCTAGTACATCTACGCTCTTACATCTACGCTCTTACATCTACGCCTTTACAGGCCACGAGTCAAGCACGGCCTCGAGTGAATCGTACAGCAGGTCACGGGTCGACGAGCAGAGCGAGCTTACCTTGAACAGGACGGTGGGCATGTTGGGCAGAAACACCTGCACCGCCGTAAAGGGCTCATCGTCAGCACGAAGGAGGTTGAGCATGATCCCAACCTGGTTCATGACCTCCTCGGAAGTGAGACCCTCCTGCAGAGCCTTCTTGGAGGAGGCCCTGGAGAGGGCATCCGTGTAGCTGTACGAGTAGGAGTCATCGCCCGTCTTGCGAATCACGACAATGTCGTCGTCAGAGCTGCTATCCATGCTGCGGATGACATGCAAGGTAACAGGGGGCAGGTTGCAGCTGCAGGTATTCTGCTCCTCCACCTCCTCGCAGTCCTCCTGCTGCTGCGCCGTATTCACGAGAGGAGGCATCATGCTGATGTACGACAGCTGCTCCTCCGTCAGGGAAGACGTGAGGAATGAGCGAACCGTCGCATTAGCACCAGGAGAGCCAGGGAAGGCAGGGAAGCCCGAGTTCAGGTCATCGACATAGTCAAGGACCTCCTTAATATAGTACAGACGGGGGCCCGAGTTCCACATCCACGACGACGCAACGCACTCATAGATAAACCACTTGAGGGCATCCTGCTCCTCATTGAGATATGTAAGGAAGTGACCGACAGGCGGGCTTGAGTGACTACGCAGGTTCTCGAGAACCGTGGCCACAGGCACGGGCGGCTGGGAATCCGAAGACGCAGCCCACTGCGAGAGCAGCGACGACCAGTTGAAGACGCGAGCGTTCTGAGTGCGGAGGGACCAGAGCATGTTTGGACTTCACTTACGGGGCGGGCTCGCCGTCACTTTTTTTCGCCACCTCGATCACAATCTCGTCGATTGTTTCAGGACTATCAAACGATTGTGTGAAACTTGCAGGCGGAAGATTGGCTAAGGGAGTATCTTCGGACGGTGGAGAGGGGGGAAGAGGAGGGTGAGGAGAGTCTGTCGATACACGAGGTGTTGCAGGTCTAGATGCTACAGGTGTGCCAGGGGCTGCAGGCGCAGCAGATGCAGGCGCAGGCGCAGCAGATGCAGGCGCAGGCGCAGCAGAAGCAATAGGCGTGCCAGGGGCAGCAGCAGCCATAAGAGGCGTGCCAGGGGCAGCAGCAGCCATAAGAGGCGTGCCAGGCGCAGGAGCAGCAGCCATAAGAGGCGTGCCAGGTAACACAGGTGATGCAGAGCTAGAGGCGGGCACCGGAATCGGCGCAAGAGGTGACATTGGCCTACTGGCCATAGTCTGAATCCTCGCCCCCGCTCGCCCTCGCATAGAGAACGGCACCCGTGTCGACGGCTTCTGTTCAAGCTTGCCCTCAAGCATCTTGATTCTCTCCATAAGATCCGGCACCACCTTCCCAACCTCACCCTTCACTTTAGCATCAATATCAGGAGCCAGTGATTCATTCCACACCTTTCTCTTCTGTTTCATATACACGGCAGCATCAACGGCCAGCTGCTTGAGACGGGTATCCGTGTTTTTAAAGATTTGGGTGTGCTCAACACCATGAGCAATATCAGGTCTCTTGAGTGTAGGAATAGACTCGAACTCCTTCTCAAATTCCCGAATGATCTTGTCAGGGATGGGCGGCGACTGCTCGATAAGACGATCTAATTCAGCACGAGCGATATTTAGGAAATCCGAGCAAACCAAGCGCTCCGTGGGACTCAGGGCCAGCTCAACCGCAATCTGTCGCTGGAATTTTCCCCAAGCAATGCTCGCCACACGATTGGACTCCGAGTTCTGCGCATAGCGAAAAAAATTACCAAGAGTTGTCAAAATCCCCGTGAAGATCGATACACCACCAATACCAATCTGAGCATACTTCTGGCCTGTCGGATTATCGCCCACAAGACTGTTCATTACAAAGCTGGCAGAACCAGTCAACGTCGAGAGAACAATGACGGGCACAGTAATCCACATATTACTCATGTTCATCTGCTTTTCACAGCGGTCGTGCATCCACCGGTAACAGGTGGCAATATCGGACCAGCCGGCCATGAGCTCCTCCTGCTCACGTGTCCATCCATTGTTCGGGCGCTGAACCCGTGGCGCCTCCTTTTCCTTGTCACCCTTTATAACATTCGTCTGATTCGGCGAAGGAGATCTCGATGGCGGAGATGACATTCTTTTCCCGTTCTATATTTTATTTCCGTGGTTTCTTCCCTGCCGAATACAACTCTTTTGCACCATCCACCGTCAGCTTTGAAATATCAATGCCAGCAGGAATCGACACGAAATTCTTCTTTTTTAGCCCTACCTTGTACATATAGGGTCCGTATTGCCCCACCGCAAATGCAAACTCCCCTACTCTTACCGCACTCGTCTTCTTGACTAGACGCCCCACGGTTGCATCGATCATCTCCCCTTCCACAAAGGGTACCCGCACCTCCTTCCACTGTAGATACTCTCCATAAGGACCCTTCTTTTTTAGGATAGGGCTCCCTTCATAGTTTCCTATACTCAACCCTTTTGCATGGTCAGCAATGGCTTTCTTTGCATCTTCGAGAGTAAGTGTCATAAGGTTGGTTCCTTCGGGCAAGGGAGTAAATACCTTGTTAAAGAGGACTAGGGGTCCATTCTTGCTGAGAACTGCCTTGTACCCTTCGCCGAGCTCATTGACCTTTTCGGACTTGGTGGGCGCAGAACTCGAGTCCTTCAAGGCGACGTATACATCCTTGTAGGAATGCCAGATGTCTTTGCACAGTGTCTTCCACGATTCGGTGCCCCTTGCAATAAGGTCGAGACGTTCTTCCATGCTCGAGGTGAAGGAGTAGTCGAAGAGGTTCGGCACGTCCTTCAGGCACATGGCCAGTACGGACTCGCCCACAGCGGTAGGTCGCAACTTCTGTTTCTCCTTTCCAATGACTTGCTCCTTCTTTTCAGAGGTGGGCGGCCACTCGAGGGGGGTTAGAGTGTAGCGCAGGGATGTCTCTACGATACCTGGACTGTCATAGAGTTCGACGTATTCCTTTTCAAGAAGCACGTCTAATAAAGATGCAAAGGTCGAGGGGCGGCCAATCCCGTGTTTCTCTAAATCACGGACGAGGGTGGCCTGGGTAAAGCGAGGAGGGGGCGTGGTGTGTTTGGGCGAAGATTGTATGTGCTTCCACGTGTATTTCTGGCCGACCTTCACGCCGTCGAGCTTATAGGTGGTTTCCTCTTCGTCCTCTGAATCGATGTTGACTTTCTTGCCGAGGACCTGCCATCCTTGGAAGATTGTCTTGGACTCGGAGGAATTCCACATGAAGGCGTCAGTGTCGGCATCGAGGGTGAATTGGACCGTTCGCTTGGTGCCTCTAGCGGCAGCCATCGTTGACTGAATGCTGCGCCGCCAGATGAATGCGTAGACATTTCTTTCTTTGGGGGACCATTCCTCACTTCCTGGGAGCTCTCGAACCTCCATGTGGGTTGGGCGAATAGCTTCGTGGGCTTCTTGTGCTGTCACCTTCTTTGTAGAAGCAGTTGCAGTAGCAGTTGCAGATGCAGCCACATACTCTGCCCCAAACTCCTTTGTCACCCATGCGTGTGCAGCTGTAACTGCCTCCACCGACATTGTCGCATTATCCGTCCTCATATAGGTGATATGGCCTGCCTCATAGAGCTTTTGCGCCACCTTCATGGTTTCCTTCGGGTTGAGCGAATAGACCGCCGACACTTCCTGTTGCAGAGTGCTAGTTATTAAAGGTGGAGGAGGCGCAGCCGTCCATACACCGTCCTTCACGGACCGAATCGTTGCCGTGGTACCCTTGTGGACATTCTCCAAATAGTTTAACACGGATTCCTGGTCTGATAGCTCATCCTCCATCGTGCCCCCCATGGGTCCTAGAACAATGCTCAGAGTCCACGCAGAGGTTGATACGTGGGATTTCACGGCCTGCTCCTTGTCGTGTACAAGACGTAGAGCAGGTGTCTGGCACCGGCCGGCAGAAAGGCCCTTGGCCACGTACTTCCAGAGAAGCGGTGAAATCGTGAAACCTATCATCATGTCAAGGACGGCTCTCGCTTGTTGAGCGTATACCTTGTTCATGTCAATCCGCCTTGGGTTCGCAATGGCGGCCTTTACAGCCTTCTCGGTGATCTCATGAAAGACGGAGCGTGGAAAGGACATGGGATCACCCTTTAACAAACATGCTACGGAATACGCAATCGCCTCTCCCTCACGATCATCGTCTGCACACAGATACACGGCCGATGCTTTGGCTGCCGCATCCACAATGGCACTCATAGACTTTGCTTTCTCCTTGATAAATGTATATCGCAAGGAAAAGTCGGAATCGAGGCCCAGTGCACCGAGGTCCTCGTCGAGCTTTCTGATGTGTCCCATGGTTGCGAGGACACGAAAGTCGGGTCCTAGAAATCCGGCAATCTTCTTACATTTGGCGGGAGACTCCACAACAACAAGCTTCATGCTATTCTATGAGGCTATTCTATCTATCAACTTTAGCAACAGTGATACGTTACCAACGGTCTAAGGAATTTCTACGCTCCTCTCTAGATGAGAAGAGTTCAGTTAGGTGCACCTATTACAGATTTTGGGCAGCGGAAGCCAATCAGTTTTGACGCACTCTTCTCATCTGACTCGGAGTCCGACGTGGAAGTGAGTCCTGTGGAAGAGAAAGTCGATGTCCCTGTTACTGCAGCTGCAAATGCAGCAGCAGGAGCAGGAGCAGGAGCAGGAGCAATGCCTGAGAACCGCAAGTTTAATATTAGTCCCACCAATATCTCTGATGTAAAAGCGATCTTCAAAAATACAACAGAGCGTTCTGCGAGTCCTGACTACTTACCCTATGACAAGTCAGATGACCCTATTAGCACGTGGACGCAAAAGGTAACAGAGTCATTTGAGCGTGCATCGGAAAAGAAGATGGATGGATTCTCGACCCTGACCCCTGACTTCAAGGAGAGCCTTGGTCGCCTTAGCTTTTTCCGCAAGCCTATGGCTAACTGACTTACAGTCAACAAGCCTATGGCTAACTGACTTACAGTCAACAAGCCTATGGCTAACTGACTTACAGTCAGTAAGCCTATTAATAAGTAAACAGAAGTCCCGCTCTTCCACCATATACACGTAATAAGCCATATGTCTCCGCCCAGCAATACACCGTATATGCCGGCACATCCGTTATCCGCATACTGCCACGGAAGGGCTTGAATGTCATTGAAAGCTCGACCCTTTGTATTTTATCAAGATTTGCATGACCCATTGCATTTGTAATGCCGAATTGTTCATGCTGTGTACCAAAGGGTATGTGATAATAGTATTTATTGTGCCACGGAGTCTTTCTCTGCTCCATCCCTGGTAAGATGCTTCGAAACAGTGCCGGCATATCTGTAGCATATCTCACAAGGAACCCCTCATATACGAGGCTCAAACTTGTAATCGGCTCCGAATCGAGGGTGCTATAGGCGGGGATGAGACGAGAAAAGGACTTTGTGCTGAGACCCTGGGCATCGGGCCACCAAACGCCTGGGCCACCCGAAGACAAATCCCGTGTTGCTAAGAAAGGGGCATTATACGCATCGGCTTCAGGGCGATGCACCATAAAGTACAGCTCTCGTGTAAGATTGGGGATTCGCATAGGAATCTTCGCTGTTGCACCTCGTGTCTCAAACGGTGTTACTGCATAGTGCTGCACGATGGGATACTCGATGTTTGCCAGGCGAATACGATTCGCTTCCGGGCTATCAAGATATACATATTCCAGCAATATGTATGAGTCGACTATGTCATATGCATTGGCAGTTGTCACCGTACTCTGCACTACCGAATCCCCCGTATATGTGAAGGTAGTGCCTGTGAGTGGAACGTAGCCGGCAGCAGGAGGAGCAGCAAGCGTATCAGACACATACAGTGACGCAAGGGGCGAATAGGTCACACTTATTTGTACAGAATCTAAGCTGATGGCATCAATGGGAAGTGCAGCAGACGGGTCGCCTCGCATGAACCAAAAAGGAAGGGGTGTAATGACCTCCTGGTTCGGGCTAGCATACCCATTTGACTTTGCGGTAAACCCTGCGTCACGACGCCCAATCATGCGATTCATGGTCGTAACCTTTTCTAGGGGTGTGTGAAACTCATCCAACATCTCTAAGAGGCGGCCATCCATTATATCAATGGGTTCACCAGCTATCGTAACCCGTGTATCTTGGATAAGGGCGTGACCAATGGAATTTGTCCATCCGAAGGTGGGACTGACCGTAGACCCTGCCGGTGCTTGGGCTGCGGCTGTTGCTTGTACAGTACTGATATCGGGCATGACAGTAACAAGGAATGCTTTTGTAATGAGATGTCCTCTGCGGGGAAGAGTGGCTCGTGCAGTTGTGCCGAAGGACGCTCTACCGTCGAAATTCAGGCGAAACCATTCAGTCGTAAAGCGCCCTGTCTTACGAAAAACCTTTTGGAAGGTGTCTATTTTGGCGATTCCCTTGGGTGGAAGAAGGCGATCTTCTTGGAGGCCTGAGTACACGAGGTTCAGTAGACTCGCGGAAGCCATCTCTGTAAAGGGGTGGTGAAAGTTCTAAGTGGTCTTGACCATAATCTGTACCCATGCATTTTCTGCGGAGAAGGGATCCCCCTTCATGACCCACCCATCTTTCATCATCATTAGTATCTTTGTCTCGATCGATAGCTCATCCTCCTCGGGAAGTATAACACCAGCATCTTGTATCCTTTTCAGCTTCTTGCGAAAGGCAGGCGTTGGTGTTATCTTCTTAATGTCCTCGTCAACTCCGTGCTTATCCGAATGCACCCATTCCTCGAAGGACAGTACATTCGAGCCCAGTCTAGGCCATAGGCCTTCTTTATATTTTTGATACTCGTGGCGTGCAAGTATACGAAGCGTGTCATGTAGAAGCTTCTCTCGTTGAAGAAGGTCTGCCCGTTTCCCCTTGATAATGCGAATATCGGCGATACTCATGTGGACCTACGTACTCTGCTAAATTCTAATTCAAATTTTGCGTCTGCGTGTTTTCCTTGAACGTCTGCCCCCTCTCATACGATGCTCAATAATGGTCGGTCTGTCGCCATTGTTGTCATACACCGTAAATGACTTGAGAAACGGCAGCTCCATGTACACACGAATGCTATCCTGTAACTTCTTATGAATGTCCGCCATCGTGACAGCGTTAATGTGACGCCCTGTCGCCGCCGCCCGTACCGGCTCTCTCTCAAGCGTCTTAGCAAGGTCGGCCACGACGATGCAGATGTGAATCGTGTACCCCTGTGCCACGAGCTTCTCCATATCCTTCGTCGTCCAATAGGCGTCCTGCCCTGTCCGCTCCAAAAGAATATCCTCGCCTCTGGCCGTAGCAGCCTTGATGAGTTCGGATGTTATCTTATAGGCTCTGCCATGGCACTTCGCAGCAGCCCCCGCATCTCCTGCAGCGACAAATGCCTTGTACTGGGGGAGCTCGGCCATAATGTCATCGGGCGAGATATCGACAAAGTCGGCCCCCAGCCCCAGCATACCCAACCACTCTCCTTTTACACTTGTCTTGCCACTTGCGGGGCTACCCAGGAGGAAGAGAGCTAATTTGCGCCCTGATGGTCTTCTTTGAGGAAGAACCTTCTTTTGTATTCTGTCGAAGTCACCTCTCGGATCACGTCCTGTACATAGATCCCGTGAACTCATCTATTCTTGCCCGATAAAATCAACACATCCAACTAATCCATATAAATACAACTAGCCATCCCATTCTGAAAGCGGAGCCAATCGAGGCGTATCACGTATACGACCACCTCCCACTCCTGATTGAACGTGCCTCCAGGATGCTGCACAGTTAGCGCTAGCTTGACGGACTGCAGCTTCGATGCATTCGCCGTGCCAGAAGGCTGATGCTTCCCAGGGTTCCTCGAAAAGGAGTAGCCGTAGATATACTGCGAGTATGCAGCAATCCCCCCCGCATGCTGAGACGCAATGTGCCGCCGAAACCAAGACTCTTCCTTTTGCACTACTTCCGTTCCATTCAAATAGATCGCAGCCTTTTGTAAGAGGGGTCGTCTCTTGTTGAAAATGGGATGGAACTCCTCCTCTGTGACCGCCGAGTAGTTGACGTAGGTATTCGTATCGGTGCACGCCTTTCTCCGTAGAAACCAGATGATTTCTTCCATCGGATGATTTATTTCCAGGGGGAGTTGCACGTTGATACTATCATCGGATGCAGTAGTCACGCTGTACTTGAGGGGCTCCAAGAAAGAAAAGGTCTCCACCCTGCGGGTGAGGATCTCGAAGGGAGTCCGTAGAAGAGACTCGTGTACACTTCCCTGGGTGTGAGCAGCATAGGTAATGAGCTGAATCTTTTTGAACTGGGGTATTGAGCCCAGCGTATTCACGAACACTGGAACGCCCGCTGACAGCATCTGCACTCTTTTTCCTAAGGGGTTCATGTCAGCACTGCTGGAAACTACACAGGCTTCAAAGGGGCGAAGGGTGATGTGGATCTTGACACCGCCCTGTTTCACAGCAAGAAGAGGGAACCCCTCCTTTAACATGATACGTTGGAAGAAGAAGGAGAGCGGGATACAAAGGGAACCTGATTCTGTAGGGAAGGGGCTTGCCGACCGAGGAGTATAGGGGAAGTGATAGCGACCGAGGCCGTCGACAGAGATACCGTACTGGGTCTGGATATCTCGCCCCAGTAAGCCATGGACATTGATAAAATCGCCGTCGATACTTTCAATCGTCACCCCGTTGACTTCGAGCTCGGCTTTTTCCACGATGACGGTTCCGAGGCTGTTGGCGTAGTTCCAGACAGTCTGGCCAGGTGCGTAGGTGTATTGACCTGACTGAAGGCGGCAGATGGTGGTATCATCGAACCAGTGGCCGAGTTCAATTTGCAGGCAGGTGGCCAAGAGAATGTCGCCGCAACCGACGGAAGGCACGTCGAAGGTGAAGCGTTGACCAAAGGAGGTGGGACCTCGGAACGGGAACTGCTGGAGGGAGAGGGAGAAGGGATGGGTCTTTCTGTCGGGGGTTGGCAGCCACCATGTTGTTTCTGCGTCAAGGGGGAAGAAGCTGTTGTCCTGGAAGTCTCTAGGTGTTGTGTCTAAGAGGGTGGTGATGTCGGACCCAAATACGACCGACTCCATGCTATCGTGTGGTGTGAATCAAATCCAAGGGGGAAAACGAAGCCAAAGGTCTAAGGCACGTAGACCAAGGGTCTAAACCATCTTGACCACAACCCTCTATGACACACCCCTTTAACAATCAATTTGGAAGAGGATTTGGTCCTAGTTCGCCAGTGCTCCTTGCAGATGGATCGAGGAAGGCAATTTCTTCTCTTCGCCGTGACGATATGGTCTTCACACCGACGGGTCCAGCTGCAATCAAGGCCGTCGTCGTCTGCGAATCCCATCAGGTGGCACAGAGCATGTGCTGGATCAATGGATTTGCGGTGACCCCTCATCATCCGTGTAGAATTGGTCAGTGGGGGAAGCCCACTCACCTTGTTGAAGAGAAAGAATGCTATATGCCAAAGGTATACAACTTACTTCTTGAATCAGGTCACATTGTTGATGTTGGGGGTACGGAATTTGCAACCTTGGCACATGGATTTGATCTACGTGACCCTTACTTTGGCACCCAGAGAGTAATCAAGGATCTGAAGAAGCAGCCAGGATGGGAAGAGGGGCTGCCGGTCTTTCGAAACGTGAAGGTAATACGTCATCCTGTGACAGGGGATATTGACGGGTGGATTGATTCGGTTATTGTCAAAGAGTGGATGTGAGGTTCTTTCTGTGCTTATTGTCTGTGGTGCTTGGCACCTACGGTACTGTCTGCGCTTGCACTCTCACCTGCAGTGCTTGGCAGCTTCGCTGCTTGTTCGCAACTGCAGTGCTTGGCATCTACGCTGCTTGTTTGCACCTACGGTGCAGAAAAAAAAGTTGAAGCCCTCGCCCCCGCCTAAAACATGTCCTGCAATGATTACCGCCATGGATGTTGAGAAGACCTTCGCCAACGTGCTCACCTTCCTGATCTGCGTTATGTTCCTTGCAAGTATCCATGTGCTGAGTGGACGTGAGTATGTCTTCAGACCGAATGCAACCAAGGAGTCTGAGGAGCCTGAGCCTGAGGAGCCCGAGGAGGAGGAGCAGGAGCAGGAGAAGGAGCAGGAGCAGAAGCCCACACCTCTTACTCGCATGTGTCGCTTCGGCTGCTGCCCTCTGAACCAGACGATGGACTCCTACTACGAGTCCTTCACGGATGATGCCATCTATCACCGCAAGGCCTACGTGGACAGTGTCTACGAGGACGTAGAGCGGGACTACATGGAGGCCAAGAAGAACTTCTCTGACGCCCAGGTGGCACTGAATCAGGCTCACGCCGCATATGTGCACCTCATCACTTCTTCCGAGAAGTTGGCGAACCTCGATAAGGAACGCTCCATGCAAGCGAAGCTCAAGGATGCAACCGTCGAGGATATGTACGGGATGCTTTCAGCCGTGCACAAGTGGAAGCCCTTCGTGCATTCTCCTGACGGCATGTATCCTGAGGAGAAGGTCATGTGGGAGAAGGTTCTGTGGAATCAGATTCGCACTGCCAAGGAGCACCAGACCTAAATCCGTAGCACTAACTATATATAATGGCAACTCTGGAAATAAACATTGACTCCGTCGAGGATATGAGTGAGGTCATATCTTTTTTGAAGGAGAAGAGATTATCCTACACCCTGAAGGGCGGCTCCGTCGAGACGCACGAGGACCGCTTTTACAGAAAGTACGGGCTCGATAAATATACACGTGTGAAGCCCACGACCGATTTTGCGAAGTTGTGTGGTCCCCAATATATGAACAAGCGGGGTGAGATGGAGCTACAGGAAATCTACACCTTCATTCAGTTTCAGCTTGCAAACCCATCGTGCTATTTCATAAGTGCTCTCACTGCAACTGACGAGTATACGAAGTACATGGGCGAGGACTAAAGAAATCACGATACACCCATCTAGATGAATACGATTGCCTTTCAATCGGTCAGGTCTTCCCATCCAAATCCTATCGTAGAATTTAGATGGCCAGTTGGAAAGGAGGTGCCTTCTGATATACGTCGTCTTACGGTACCAGAGTTTCATCTGGCCGTGCAACTTGCTGCCAAATGTGTACGTGATGCACGTGGTACCCTGCGCCATTCAGAGGAGTCGCTCGATTATTCTCGTATGCAGCTGCTAGAGGCAAAGGAAGATGACTTTGTGTATAAGGAGAAATATGAGAATCTTCTCTACCAGTTTCAGTCCTATTTGATTGAGACTCGTGAGGCGGATCCCTCACAGAAATACATTGCTGCTGTGCGAGAGGAAATGCAGGTCCAGCTCCACGAGGTCATGGCAGAACTCGATCACTTGAAGAGTATGATGCAAACTAATGGACAGACCGTGCCAGAGCCAGAACCCCAACCTCAACCTCAGCCTCAGCCTGAACCCGTGCCGAAACAAAAGAAGCGCCCTGGTCGCAAGCCAAAGGTTCAGTTTGCAGCGTAGATATCAAGCGTCATGCAGCGCACAGAACCACCCGATTTTTCAAACTCCCTTGTATCGACCTGGGTCACATTGAGGCCCGTACGCTTTTCCAGTACCCCCTTGAGCTTCGGGTCTGTTAATCTATGGGTGATAAGGTTCTTTCCATCCACAACTGCATTCAGACAAAAGGAATCCTTCGTATCGAGAACATATACAGACCCCTTCCCAAGAAACCTTTCTAGTGCAGCGATACTTGCAGTAGAAAATGCCCTCTTGTGTACGATACACGTATCCCCATGTTCTAACATGGCAACGTCGAGGTGATAGTAGTCAGCAGATTCTAAGGGCAGGGCGAGTATCTTGGGGGGTGCAACTCCATGTTTCCCGTAGACTTCCGCTAAAACTCGAGCCAGAACGTCAAAACTCTTCTTGGTTGACCGAAATCCGTAGCCACCCACAGCAAGGGTCCCTCCATGGAACCACTTTAACTCCGCCTGCCCCTCAAAGGTTGCCGATCTAGGAAAAGGGATTGTCTTGATACCGAGATCGTTGTAGATGCCCTTCAGATAGGGAAGTTCCCGCTTTCTCTGGATGTATTTCATGGAAGGAAGAAGGACGCATGGCTCGGGGAGCCTGGGTAGGGACAGACCTCCGTTCGCAATGAAAACAATATCAGGAAGATGTACCTTGTGACGAGGCATGACGGTATACACATGAACAGGTGTGTAGGCAAAATTCTTTGTCATTTCCGCATGCTCCTTCATAGCCTTGTCCCTGTCTGGAACATAGTCGATGTCTACGTATGTATTCTGCTTCTCTTGCATCGCCATAATCTCAAAGGTAGTCGGTGCGATACATACCCGTATCATCTACTTTGACGGAAGAAAAGGAAAAATACACGAGTACCGTCATGCATTTTACTCTCTTTACTCCTACCCCTCGCAGATCAAACACGAGGAGCCTGCCGAACGAGAAACTCCGTCCCCATTTTCACGGGCTTGAAGTACTTCTTGAAGATAGCGAGTGCATCCTTGGGATTGAATTTCTTGCAGGAAAATACGTCGAGATATACCTCGTCGGACTCCTCACTGAAGTGGGCTGTAATATTGGATGTCTCGATTAATTGCACAAGAGTGTACCCCTTCTGTACAGCCGTACCGAAGCGAACAATGTGCGGGTTCCCATAGGCAACCATATCAATTCCTTTTACAAGGGCCGCTGAGAACTCACGTATCGTCTCCTTCGATCGAATGGCATGGGCATCACATCCTGCCGCATTTACGATTAAATGATAACCCCAACACTTCTTTATCTTACGTGTCGTTCTCGTTCTCATTCTCATCTTCTCTATGGCAATATAATCCACTCGTCAGGAAACAGGGGCGGTACTTTGACCCCTCGTGGAGAGAGGGGCCACTTATCTGTGGTAAATAGCCCAGTATTAATCCAGCGTTCAGGTACGATGACCGTGCCTCGGCATCCATGTGCCCCCAGGAACGCACCCCACCAACTAAAGGTCGAGTTCGAGCAAATACCCCTTTTACACAGAGACATGAGCGCCAGGGTTTCCAGTTCATTCAGCCCGTCGACTATACGAAACCTTTCCCCCTTGAATAACTCTTGTTGACGCACCCACGCAATATCATCCGATACCACTACAATTGACTTCACGTCTATGAGCTGAACGGCTCTCGCATAGTAATCAATAGATTGAACATAATGTATATGAGAAAGCCCCATATAGTCTCCTCGTCGCACGTGAAGGAAAGCAACATCTCCTAAGCCTTCGAGTAAGCCTGCCACCAGACCACGTTCCCGTGAAAGACCCTGTAAAACTATCTGACGAACTTCCTCCTCGTAGGGAAGAATAGCAGGATAGTATTGGAAATAGGAATCGAGTATCCCCTTTGGCACCATAGTAGGATCCCACGGAGAGAATCCCTCATTGTAAAATCGGGGCATATCCAGAGTATCTTGGTCTCTGGGAACGTGTATTCCAATGTTCGAAAAGATGGTATTCTTATAATCGCTCGTTTTCGTTTGGTGCGAGGAATGCATATCAAAGATATAGAGGGGTACATTGTTTACTTTGGAAGTAATGTATCCAGCTATTATTTCAAAGAGTTGATTGCCTAATCCCCCTTGACGTAACGGGACGACACCCGTCGGCTCCATCTCACCTTCTTTGCTCTCACTCGTTTAGTACCCCTTTTCTTTCGTTGACCACCCTTCTGCAGCTTCCCCTCGATAACTTGGAGTACTCTTGCATACATTCCTTCTGAAGGGGTCTGGCAGATAGAGCGAATCGTATCAGCTATATCCTTCGCTAACACGGTAGCTATATAGAGATATCCATGGCTAGGGTTCTCGTAGGTTGCAGAGAGATTCTTCTGGACATCGGCATATGAATCAAGCTCGGCTGATAGTTCGAAGTCGAATATCTTAATGGGCGGATTCCCTGTCAGGATTATATTCTGTGACTTGAGGTCACCATGCACGATACCGTGGCGAAGGAGTATATCGAGTCCCTTTGTTATGTGATATAGGAGGGTGTGCAGTTCACGGGCCGATGGTGCAGTTCTCCCTGCCTGCATATCAGCGATATATTCATACAATGTCTTTCCATCGATATACTCGAGGATGCAATAGGAGTAGTCGTCCTCGAGCCCGCTTCCTGTTCTATGAATAAAATACTCCTTCTCTTCCTCTGGAAAGGTATCAATTATGTCGTATATCTCATTCTCATGCGCAACGAGCAACTGTTTGACATTCGTCTTCCCCACTTTTACAAAGTACTGCGTACCCGCCGAATCCTTGTAGGTTATGATATCATTCTCGGGAAAATACTTGAGGTCCCTGTCTTCAATAACCCCTTCCTCAATCAGCTCATCGATAATATCATCGATGCTTTTCAAATCTTCGACCGGTGATGGTGACGAACGGATCGCCGACACGGGACTCAGCTCGCCAAGGTCCGATAGACCAGGACTCATATTGCCAGCACTACCAGAATCACTCATCTCCCTTATCAGGAGAAATTACTTCGCTTGAACATCTAAGCAGTTACCAACTCCTTCTCTACATATGTTTCCCTGGGGGTTGGATGTATGTAACGATCGTGCGTATTCGGGAACATCTCATAGGATTTGCATTCGCCAGAAAGGATCCACCATTCTGCATCGTGCTTTATCTTCAAGGTTTCGACAGATAAGCCGCGAATATAGTTCGTTGTCGCCCACCAGAAATTACCCGAATAATGATTCCTCGGCGTAGACACCCTATCACACCCTACTGCATCATACGATTGGAGTAAGTTCAAACACTGCTCCTTTTTACTACAGAGAAAATATAGCATATAGTTTACCCAATCTATTACATTGTTATACTGACTATGCGACTTCCCATAGGAAACTCCCTTTGTATGAAGGTAGAGCACCTTCGAATCAGGAAATTTCTTACTGAACTCTGATATGCGTCGTAAGGTAGGGAGTTCGAACATAGTAGTATCATCTGACTCATGGTGAATTTGGATGCGAGGGTCTGTATACTTCGAAGGGAGGGGGAGTCCTATATTATTAATATAAATCGTGTCTATTTCTTGTATTGCCAGTACATGCTGAAGAAGAAGATCTAGGCACTCTGTACCTGACTGTTCTAAGTGACATGAGTGTATAAAACACACTGCACGTCCCTTCAACACCCGTTCGAGCGTAGGAAAGAAATTGTAGGTATCGAGAATCTTCTTCTTTTCTTCACGAAGGATGTCGAGCCGTTTCTCCCAGAGATTGTCTTGAATGGCTGCTTTGACGATCTGGAATGACCCCTCAAAGTCATTCATATCGAGCTGCACGTAGGCCAGAGGGTTTATGTAATCACTCACATTCGGACATCCCCAATAGAAACACAGGCTCTCGCAAAGAATGGGCTCCCACAGCTTCTCCGTAATGAAGTTCTTCTCTACGTTGTTCTCGCACATGAAATAGTATTTATAGGGGAGAATACCCCGCTCCTTATCGACAAAGGGCCTAGCCTTTCCCTGATACGAGGCAAATCCGTGCTTGTTGTCTTCATTATATATATGCAGCTGCACATGCGAATCCCACTTTGCCTCAATGAACTTCATAAAGTCAATGCGCTTGATATGCCCAGGGTCGAAGTATTTCGAGCTACAGACGGAGGATATGATAGACCCTAGCACCTGGTCCTTGACGACACACTCCTTTAACTCCGTATATGTCTTATTTATTTGCCAGAAGCCAGTATTGAGGAATCTATCGTGGGAACGCACCTGTAAGAATTTGCTCGGGTCAGGCCTTGCCCATTCTCCCCACGTTTTCACCCCCCACTTCTGCGCCTCATCACCGCACCAAGGCTCCATGTGGAAGATGACCGTTTTCTCAGGAATAAAGAAGGCACCCTCTCTCGGCTTATTAATAATAACATAGTAGTCACAGTCATCTCCGCTCGTAAGTTGGATCGAATTCCACCGATTATCCCCTTGTGACATATTCTTCCATTCCTTGCAAAGGTCTTCTGACGAGCACCAGTTGCATAGCATTTTGACACGTATCGTAGAGTCAGTTGGTTGCCGTTTGACATAGATACCCCTTCCTGGAGAATTGATGTAGGGAGTTTTTGTGAACCCCCCTACCTTCGACTTGAGAAACCCTAGAGTATTGAAGCCTACACAGCCTTGTATGGATGCTGCCTTGATTGCTAAGGCGTGCAACGACACACCTGGAACCTGCATTATATCATAATCAGGAGAATCAACCGCATCATGGTATATCCAATCCTTTTTCCAGTCAGATACTACTAATTCAAGGCCTGTATAGTCCTTTTGTATATCAGAATCTCCCTTTGAACTTGCACCCTCTACCCATTCCGAAAAAACGAGGTGGGGCTGAGCATTATATATATGAAGTCCAGTGCATATTTTCATTACATAATCAATTCCATGTTTGATTCCGTTCTTTTCAATATAGTCGAGAAGTTTCTTACAGCCAGATTTCGTAATGATATATCCAAAGGTACCTCCAATATATTTGTGTAGGTCACATGGTACAATGCCAGTGTCAACTACTCTTTCATCACGACTACCTATCATTGTATATCCCAGATAGATAAGGTCCTTTCCTGCAATATTTGCAACAACCTTTGCGAGCTTATTGCAGTAGTCATCTGTCAGTGTAATATCATCCTCATATACGATATAATACTCGTTGGCAGTATCAGCGAGCAGCTGTTTCCAGAGGGTATAATGACTCAAGGCACAGCCAATAAAGCCACGTCGATTTCTAAAATCATTGCCTGTAAACAGCTTGACAATCTCTTCTGTTACTACTAACGAGTTGCCATCGACGGCTGGAAAGAAGGAATAGGAATCAATACCCGTCTTCTCAAAGAGTTCTCCTATAGCATGTTTGCGGTCTGGCCTTCTCGTCAAGTTCACGACGTAGGTGTTCTGAGACTGCTTGAACTGTGCTGTATTATTGAGGGTGTAAGCATTGACCCCCTTCTTATCGCTAGTCAGCTTTCCAATGTGGAGGCACGATATGGTATCAAAAAAGGCACTTTTGAAGCCTTTATCGGCATAGCGTTTGGCATAGTCGCCTTCGAAGAATGTATTGGGTGTAGTATAGTCTCCTAGCGAGAGGATTGTCTCGACCCGTATCATAGAGGGGCGGAAACTATAGTGCTTCCAGTATGCGCAGCTTTTCCCAGGTACGGTATTTGTATCATGGAGAAAGAAGCCAGGCTCAAGAGGTATTCCACCCATGATACTCCAGTCAGTATACGTCTCTGCATAGTTTCTGTTAAAGAGTATTTGGTGTATATTGGCGTCCTTGTATTTTGTAAGAAACTTTACAGAGTTTGCCACGTAAGAATCTTTGCGTACAAACAGCCAGTCGTCCTCAAGGTGGATCCAGAACTCTGGGCGTTGTTCCTGGAGTTTTTGCCAGATAATATTCATACTAGCACGGTGTCCCCTTTCAGCAGGTGACTTCATATAGTAATCAAAGAAGGGGAACTCCTCCTGCATAGCAACTCTGTCCTCTCGAGAGGAACAATCGTCTACGCAAAAGAAAGAATCTACCATGGACAGATCGGTCCAAGTGGCTAGCATGGAATTTACAGTCTTTCGAAAGAGATCGATGCGTTTGCACGTGGTCATTGTAAGAAGAATACGTACAGGTCGATGGCTAGTGAGAAAGGTGGAGGGGGCAGCGAAAGCGGGGGTGCAGGAAGTAAGATAGGAGTACAGAGTGGCATACTGGGAATCCTGTAGGCGAAAGCCCTTCGAATGAATTAGGTCGATATAGGAACAGAGGCCTGTGGCATATGCAACGGTCCTAGGAATATGCGATATGAAAAACTGTAGGTTGTGGAAGAGATTCTGTAGCCACCAATCGGTCACATTTAGGTATTTGTACTTGAGAATTGCAGTGAACATCGTTGCAGAGATGTCAAGCTTTTTGGATCTCTCTGCCGCAATAATCATGTAATAGGGAAGGTAGAAGTCGGCATCGCAGCGCCTGACGAACAGCTTATCTTCAATAGGGTCGTGTTCGTATTTGTTCTCATAGTACTCCTGGATTCCTCTGTAGTACATGAGGGCGACCTGGGGCATACCACGGTTGATGTAATACTTGACTAGGCGTAGGACGCACTCGGCTCTCTGTGAGTCATAGCGAAAGGACTCGACCAGGTAGAAGAGACCTTCTTCTGGTTTCCCTAGCTGTTCGTAGGTATCGAAGAGTTCAATACAGGCAATGTACTGTTCCTGGCACCAGGTGTCGAAGGAGAGAACTTTCTTATAAAAGGGGATGGACTTTTCTCTCTGGCCGGCAGAGACGTAGCTGTTTCCGCAGTAAAAGGCGTATCTCTTATACAGGCCGTCCTTGGCTGCGAAGGATTCTTCGAAGGCCTTGTCGAGAATGAGGGCGTCCTTCAAATACTTCTGAGGATCCTTGCTGCGAGCTCCTCTTCTTCCAGAGACAAAGTGATAGTCGCCGAATACGTCAACCGATGGGCCACATGTCTCAACACAGGCAGGACACTCGTGCAGGACGCCGACATACTTCCACTTCTTCCTGTTGTTGAAGAGTTGGCATCTGCGATACTGGGTGCAACCTCTTGCCCCAAAGGTGAACTTGTACCAGTCTGCTGTCATGTTCTGGGGGAGTTTGAAGTCGCCGACAATCTCGTCGTCAGCGTCCCATACGAAGGCATAGTCAGAGGTATTATATGCTGCTTCAAAGGCGAGAGTGCGATTGTGACCGAAATCCTTCCATTCATGACGGTAGATTGAGCCCGGAATCCCCTCCTTGGCAAAGAAGTCCTCTATTTCGAAGATGGTGTTGTCGGTGGATCCTGTATCGCAAATACACCACGAGTCGAATCGAATATAGGTTAAGAGGTGTTTGAGAGTATCTCTGATGAGATGCCCCTCATCTTTCACGATCATCGTTAGACAGATTGTCGGCATTCTCCTACGGTCGTCCGTTAATTAAGAAAGAATATGTACGCATTTCGTATGCACATATATTCTTTTGCAGTCGATACACTATTTGCGAGTTGACCGCTTCTTGGCCTTGGCCTTCGCATTAGCCTTTCTCTTCTTTCTTGTAGTTCTCTTCCCCCCTTCGACGGTTAGAACTTCTGAGGGGGCGAAGCGGAATCGTTTATCAGGAGTTCCTGCAGTATTGTTCTCTTCCCCTTCGTTGATGGGAGAGAGGGGTTCACGACGTTTAGCCTTTAGATTTGGTCTGGGCGTTGATGGAACATTATAGACCCTGCTGTTTGTCACCCTGCTATTTGGAACCTTACTGAGCGAGAACTTGAAGTTAGGTATCTTATTGGATTGCGGTATGGTGAAGGGAACTGTAGGGGAAAGTACACCTTGCTCGATTAAGAATGCGTCAACTTGTTGCTCCGTTGGCTCATATCTGGGCGAGGTTAATATATAGTTCACTGCGTACTCGCCGACCATATCTAAGGGTGCATCTTCTGGCATGCCAATGAGTTGAAGAAAGCTTACAGGAAAGGCGAGCTCTTCATCGAACGGTGCAAATTGAGTAACAACGACATCTGCGTTTGTTTGTTGATTCATCGCAGAGTTGTTTACTTGTACATTACCACCAACAAGGTTTGTCATTTCATTCGCCACTGTAGAAGCATTATTTGCAGGGGGGGCAGGATTTTCAGCAGACTCATACTTTTTTCTTCTTCTTTCAGCTGCCTGCTTCTTATATGAGTAAAACGCATCCTCGGCGGCTTGTATCTCTTTCTCACGGAGTGCATTTGCTTCTCTGGATGCTCGTAGAACCTCAGGGTCTGTCGATCTGCGTATAAGAGTCTGGCCATCCCCCGTGAGTGCTTCTAAGAAGATCTCATCTGTAAAAGCAGAAAGTACCTTAAACTTTATCAGGAGGTGATACATATCGAGACTGCCAAGTGACTGTATATTATCATTAATTATTCTAGTAATAGCTGCTAAACGGGCATTCAATCCCTCCCTGATGCTTGGAGGAATATTCTTTAGTTTAATCAATGAGCAATCGTATTTGGCAGAATCACGCAAGTGATTGTAATATGTTTGTATAAGGGGGGTATTCAGGTCATATCTCTGACTCTTATAATTAAGGAGTATGAATTCGTAATTTGATTTGATCTGGTTGCAGCAGCGATGCGCCCAATCATACTCGAGACGCAGTGCATTCTTTTCTCCTTGTGTATATCTGTCGATTCTTTCTTGTGTTAGCCAGAGGTGCGATAGCGCTGAAACAACGGGTAGTACATGTTCGCACTCTTTCGTGTCATGTTTCTTTAGAAATAGGTCGCCACATAGATAGCAACTGGGATTTGTATTTGGCTTTGTATTTCCATAGAGGGCACGCTTGCACTGTTCGGGATTGCCAGTAACAATTAACTTCGACTCTCTCCAGTCAGAGAAGCAGACGCTGAAGAGAGTATTAAACCATGCAGTATAGCTGGTCTCTGACTTATTCTCATCCCATTGATCACGTGCAGGAATATCTGTAAGAAAGTTTTTCAAGAAGTTGGCACTTCTGAAATAGGAGAGTCTCTTCGCCAAGTCGGGACTTCCCTTTGGTATTTGTGTTTTGAACTTCTTTATGATAAGCCCTTGAAGGATTAATGCACCTGCTTTATCTGTACCCGCACCGGGTTTCGATTGAACAAGCTTCTTAAAATCAGATAACGACTTTACCTTTAGGGCCCTTAATACAGAGCCTGCGGGTATTGACGTAAGAAATGTTACTGAATTATTATTTCGAGCTCCTGAAGACATACTATACTATAGGCAGTAATTAATCACAACAACATGCAACCGACGTTGTTTGTGGGAAATCTGTATATCTATAGCGGTAGAACAGGAGCGTCAACATATGCGGGAACATATCCGTTCTATGG
>Ga0209550_10000579_pt1 | contig 34761 bp, 20 predicted proteins | sample LauGreSuBDMM15SN_2_FD_187567 | JGI IMG/M metagenome (GOLD analysis project Ga0209550, IMG submission 187567) | Freshwater lake microbial communities from Lake Michigan, USA - Su13.BD.MM15.SN (SPAdes) (version 5) | ecosystem: Environmental > Aquatic > Freshwater > Lake | place: Lake Michigan... | reverse complement strand
TTAATCCTGATACACTATTAAAAATTAATGAACGTTCATCTGGATCTTCAACATTATCAAAACAAACCATACAAGGATGATTCAATACATAATAGTATAGCTTTAATCTCATGCCAATTTTTTCAAAAAAACCTGGATTATATTTTACTTTTATGACACTATCTTCAATTACCAAAGTATCTATTATAGATAGTTTGTAAGTTAGCATATCGTTGAGATCACCATAACCTTTATCAAAATTAGAGGCATAAATTGAAACACCGCCTAAATCATTTTGTAATATATAATCGTATTTTTTAGATAATGTATTTTCATCTTCAAAATAGATACGCCTTTTTAATTCACCTTCAGAATCTAGGGAATCCATATAAGCTGTCCCAAATTCAACATTGTATGTAATTGGCCAATTGTATCTTGCTCTAATTTCAGAATAGGTTAATGGCTGTATAAATTTATATTGCTGTGTTTGTTTATTATAAGACCATTTTAATCCTTGATAGGATAATCCTAATATTAATTTACTGGATGGTATTTCAATGTTTGTATAAAAAGAAAAAGTTGATTCAATACTGCTAAGTTCTTTACCTTTAATTGGGGCAATAGGAATAAATTTTGGATTCTTAGAAATACTATAAAAGTCTATAATATAGTAATCAACATAATTATTTATTAAATTGTATTCAAAAAATAAGTTATTACCAGCAGGCGGTATTATTAAGTATAATTTGTAATTTTTATTTATTTTTTTTAGCTCCTGACTCAATTTTATTATAAATTCAGTAGTTTGTTTTTTATAAAATAAATCTACTTCTTCAAGTTGCAAACATATACCTTCCGTACTTTGGTGCAACGGTAAAAGGTATTTCAAATCATTAATTAAATTTTCCTGTTTTGTATTATTTAAAACAAAATTAGAGAGATCTGATTTATTTGAAAATATTATATTTAAAATGGGCTTAATTTTTTTATTTTCATAATTTTCAAGACCAGCATTTTTAAGATCTAAAATATTTAAAATTTCAGCTGTATCCCATCCATTTATATTTTTTAAATGTCCTGTTTTGTTATCAACAAAAATTCCATTATAGATAATATTATTGTAATTACTAAGATTTAATTCATTAGGATCCGACTTTTGATTGATATTATAAAAACCAATTACTTTAACTTTATTGAACGATCTTACAACAAACTTTCGAACTATATTTCTAGCTGAATCTATAATAAATTGAACATTGTCTCTTCTTGCATTAACCTTTCTGATTTCAGCTAATTTCTCATTCCTCTTTTTATCTTCTTCGGTTTCAGTAGCTTTTTTTGTTACAATTGATAAAATTTTACTAGTTAAATCATCCACATCTTTATCCTCAACTGCTATATTTAATGATTCTTCTTCGTCTTCTTCAATAATCTCTTCTTGACTAGTTGTAGCAATTGGATTATCAGCTTTTAAATTTGAAATTAATTTTAAGAGTGTATCATAATGTTGATTTTCTCTTTTCGATAATTGAAGTATTAAAAGTTTAATTTTTGCTTCTGATAGTTTAATAGAATCTTCAATTCCTAAATTTCCGAAAATATCAATTATTCTATTTTTTTCAGCTAATTTAAAATTAGATGAGAACTTAAAAAGTTTAACAACCTTTTCTAATAAACTTTTTTGTACTTTTTTTGTAGCATCATTAATATCAATAGATTTTCCTAAATAAAATTTAGAAAAATCATTAATAGATACTGTATCTACTGGTAATGTATAATTATTATCACTTATAGTTTGAGCATTGCAATATTGGGCAAAACTCATAAAAATAAATGCTAATATAATAATAACTTTAATCTTCAAAATCTATATATATATGTGGAAATAAATTTATTAAAAATATTATACAATTTGTTTCTAAAAGGCAAAAGATTTTTGATTTAATATAAATATATTATTAACATATTTATATGATTTTCAAATAGTTATGTATAAAATTCTTAAATATATAAATTTTTTGTATTAAATATTATCTAATTCATTAGGTATCGAATAACTAATTAATACGAGGCTGAATCAAGCTTAATTTCCGCTACTTTAATTCCCTTCATTATTCTTTTCTGAATTTCTTTTTTTTCTAGTCTTTTTAATAGTTTTGCTTTAATTTTCAAACTAGAAAATGCATCAAAAATACTTATAGAATATGGCATATTTTCATACTCTATCACGCCTGAATACTTCGTCCAATTATACGCTAGTATTTTATAGTGTTCATTTGGTTTGGCTTTTCCACTGACACCAAATATTAAATTGTTAGCTTTACCTTCTTCAAATTGCATAAATAATAAACTATCTCGACTATCAATACATATTCCTGGTGTATTTTTTTTTAATTTTATAATTTTGGTACTATAAGTTTTGTTACCCAAACTATCAATACTTTCAGACAGATTTTTTAACGAGACTTTTTTTGTAATAAAAAATTGTACTTGATCTAATGGTTGATTATAATTAATTAATTGTTTTTTTATACTAGGCGTAAAATAGATTTTTTTATTGCATCCTATAAGGGTGCATAAAATAAATAATATAAAAATATTAATTTTTGACATTTAAATTGAATGCTTTTTTCTATAATTTATATAACTATTTGAAGGTAATTATTTTTTACAATATCAAAAAAAATATTATATTATTTTTTGTATTTATCTTACAACTTTCCCTTCTTTTTGAAGTTCTTTTTTAATTCCAATGAGAATATCATTTTTTTTGATCATTTTATCCCTTCTTTTAAATGCCTTTAAAGAACAATATCTTACTACATTCGTAATTGCACCACCTGAAATTTCATATTTCTCTGCTATTTCATCAAAAAGGACAGTAGGTTCAAAACTCGTAAAGGTTGAAAATGCATTTTTCCACAGTAAAATTCTCTGACTATGTTCAGGCATACTAAAGTAAATCATATTTTGAAACCTTCTTGCAAAGGCTTCATCTAGATTTGCTTTTAAATTAGTAGCTAATATAATCACACCAGGGAAATCTTCAATTTTTTGTAATAAATAGGAAACTTCTTGATTAGCATATCTGTCATTAGAACTACTTGTTTGTGTACGTTTACCAAATAATGCATCCGCTTCATCAAAGAATAAAATCCAATTTTTATTAACTGCTTGATCGAAAATTTTTCCAAGATTTTTTTCAGTTTCTCCAATATATTTTGAAACTACTAATGACAGATCAATTCGATATACATCTTTCTGTGCTGATTTACCTAATAAACAAGCAGTAAGTGTTTTTCCTGTTCCAGGTGGGCCATAAAATAAAGCTCTATATCCTGGTTTGACATTTTTCTTTAACCCCCAACTATTCATTAATTCTTCACCATGAATCATCCAATCTTTTAACTCTTCTAGTTCATCCATAATTTCTTGTGAAATAATTAAGTCATCCCAATCTAATTTAGTCTCAATTAATTTGGCAGGAAAATTAGCATTATAATCAGGCTTATGGTTAGTTCCATGTGTAAATAAATTTAAATATTCTTTAGATAATGTTAAAATACCTGAAAAGAAAGGTTCATTAGTTTCACTATTTTCTACCGTAATCATTTGTAATTTATAAAATAAATGATCTGTATTTAAAATTTGTAAAATTCTAAATCTTTGATCTAACGAGTTACCTGATAAAATGAAAGCTGCTGTTTCAGCAGTAGGGATAAAACCATTATGTATTTTACCTTTAAACCCACCAAATTCAGTGAAATCCTTATTATAATCAGAATTTTTAGTAAAGAAAATATCTAAAATTTGAGGTTGTACATGTGTTGCTAGAGCAAGAATTAATATAATTCGTTCTTCGAAATCAAAATTATGCTCTTTAATTGTCAAAGCATATGGTGAATTATCATTTGTTAAATCAGGGGGTAATACTTGATGAATATCAGTTAAACTAGTTTCATTATGCCAGTATAAATCAAATCGGCATTGTATTACTGATCTTAACCAGTTTAATTCTAATAAAATAGAATCTGCATTTAAAGTTGAATTATTTATGTCCATTCTGTGTATAAAAATTTATGCATCCATTTAAATTTAATTACGCCGAAAGCCCATGGAATTGTACTTAATATTATATCATATCCTCGTTTTTCAACATTTAAATACCAACCATCAGCTTTAAGTTTTAATCGTCCATCTCTCATTAAAAATGCAGCTCTAAAATGACCAATGGATGAGTTACTCATTTTTTCCCATCTTTGTATTATAACACTCATTAACTCTAAACATAACGCTTTTTCTTGTTCCGTAAATTCTATATCCATTGGAATTATTTCATTAATTTCTAAATTACATAAAATTTTGTTTAATACCAATTCATGTTCATCATAATCTGCCTCTGAAATTAATAATTGAAGTAAATGTACTGCCCGATATTGACAATCTATGTTTATAAAATCTCCATCCGTATTCAACAAATTCAAACGATTAAAGAATGTAGGTATAAAAAGATGAAATAAAACAAGTCCAATATTATTAATATAAATGGATTCGTTTTTTAACAAATCTTCTAGTGAATTATTTGAATTTAATTTTTCATTTTTTAAAATTTCATTTTGTTGTTTATTAATTGTACTATTATATTGTTTTTTAATCTTATTAACCTGTTGAAATATATTTGTATCCTTAGTTTCGAAAGATTTATCAATATTATTATATTGTGTATTGATAATACTTTTACTTTTAAGAATAGTTTGCTCAATTAACTCAACTAATTGTTTTGGCTGCGATATATTTTTATTTTCAAAATTTTTGATTATTGGATTTAATAATACTTTGCTTTTAAATTTTGTATGATTAATTATTTCCTTCATTAAATTATCTAAAAACTCAACATTATTATTAAATTTTCTATTATTAACTAATGGTATGATTAAACTCTTATTTACTATATAATTAATTTCATCTATTTCTTCATTATTTGTAAATGATGTTTTTAACAGATTTATATATGTATTTAAAATAAACTTATCAAAGATGTTGTCTTCAACTAAATATTTATCTAACCATTGACTAAATTCAAAGTAATTATTATTATTGAATTGCGCATGTAAAAAATACTGTAAGTCGAAGTATTCTTTTTTATTATAAAAATCAATTAATAATTTTTTAAGATCTTGTGTATGGAATTTTATAAAATCAAGATCTACTAATGCTATATCTATTTTGTAATAAGATTTTAAAAATTCAATTGTATAATTTCTAAAGAAATCTATAAATATATTTTTTATGGTTAATTCAATACCGTTAGATGCATTAATATATAATTCATATATATATAGAATATTTCTTTTATTATTATTCTTATTTAATAAAATAGTATAGAAATTAGAAGGAGATTTTTTTGAAATTTCATTTACTAGAATTTGCAAGTAATATTTAAAAAGATTGTTATTAAGACTTTCTAAGAAAACAGGTTTTTTATTATATTGTAGGAATTGTTGTAAAATTTTAATTAATTCTTCTATATATTTTGTTTCTGATAAGTTTTGAATTTTACTATCTAAACTAACTAATTCGTATAATGTTAGAGCGTTGTTGTTATATAATGAAATTGGTGGATCTTTTTCATTTTGTATCAAATTTAAATCGTTTACACTAGAATATTGAACGATAGGTATTGTCCTTACTAAACTATTATAAATGTGACGTTCTTGTATATTTTTGGCATTTTCAAAAAGGGTTAATAAATAATTTTTTCCTATTTTATACGCTGATTTACTAAAAATATCTATTAACGTTTTTGTACCTTTTTTTTGATAAATAATAATGATAAGAAATTTTAATAATTCATCATTTAACAATATGTTCTTATTAATAAAATCACCTTGTAAATATTGATTAAGTGCGTTTTCATACTTATCTAATCTTATTTTATTTGAACTGCTTTTAGCAATTCCAAGGGTTCTATTTACATTTTCAATAAAACCTGAATTAAATTCATTCTTGTTTCTAAATAATGAATTTTCTTCTTTATAATCGATTTCTAAATAGGTATTGTCTAGATTAAATTTAGGTAAAATTATATTTGCAACATAAGTAGCAATTATATTTTCTTTATTAGTAAAAATCCAGTCTGTTAATATTAATTTGTATACTTTAAAAAACTGCTCATACTTGTTCAAAATTTCATTTAATGAACTTTTATCAGACTCATATAAATATTCTATTAATTTTATTATTAAAATTTCTATATAATTATTTTCTTTTATTTTAAAATTTTTAGGTATAATATTTTGATTTAGAATATTAATTAAAATATTTTTTGCATTATTTGTATGAAGATTTCTATTTTCGTATTGTTTTTTTGTTATATAATTTAAATAATTTTCAAATAGAGTATTACTTGATTTAATGTCATTAAATTGTTGAATTATAATATTCTCAAAATCTATCTTCTTATTATTATAATAGTTATTCATTATAAAATCTCTATCTAAATCATTTATAATATTTTTAACCTCTTCGAACTCTGAATGCCTTGTAGACTTATATTCTGGATTTAAAAGTTTTTCTATTATATTATTAGTTGGAATTTTAGTAATATTACTTATATAAATTATATATTTTTTTATAAAGTAACTAGTTGTAAATGATTTGAAATTATGTTCATTTAAAGTGTCCAATAATAAATTAGTAAATATATTTTGTTGATTTAACAAAACACCATTTATCGTTATATTAAAAAAATGCTCTTGTAAATATTTATAAATATCATATTTTTGATCTGTTTTTATATACTCATATATTAAATTGTTAATTTTTTCTTCTCCGAATAGATTAGTTAAACGATTTTTAAGGATAATTTGTTTATTTGAATAGACTAATAATTTCAATAATTCATTATAATTTTCGCGGTAAAAATCATCTAATTTATTTTTGAAATTATTTTTAAATAAATTTGAACCCCACCAAGGTATAAAACCGTTATCTAAAATAAATTTTAGAAGATCAAAAAATCCCTTACTTAGTTGTATATCAATTATATAATCTTCTATGTTATTTTCTTTTACTATTTCTGGTGCCGCAGATATTAGCTTTTCTATCATTAAATGATTATTATGTAATAATAAATCTTTATGATAAATCTCAACTGCTGTATACATGTTAAATTGGTGCTCATCAGCGTACTTTTCTAAGTATAGTTGGAATATTTGATATATTTTAATTGAAAACTTATTAGCATAAATAAGCTCAAGCAATTGTTCTTTCCATTGATTAGATAAAAAAATTGTTTTACTTCTATTTTGACTTATTAATAATTGAATAAAAGATTTATGTATATCATTTATATTAATATTTAATACAGGTTTAAGAAATATATCAATTGCATATTTATAATTAGTACTATTTAGAATGTTAAAGATTCTATTTCCAAATCCAGGCATAAACTCAATATTGATCAAAAAATCGTGCACTATTTTTTGATCTTTTATAAATATATAATTGAGTAAATTTTTTAAATCAATCAAATTATAATGTTGATAACCTTCTGGTAAAGAACCATAATTTACATAATAATTTAAAACATAGATTTTATCACCTATTTCATCATTAAATAAATTTTTTGGGATATTATTTTCATTTTCAATACTATTAATTGGTTTAAAATTTAAAGTATCATATGGTATATCATTTTTTGATTTATAGGAATCAATGTATAGATTCTGTATGTCTTTGGAAAAATTATATAATTCATCATTAAAAGCAGTTTTAACAATTAAAGTGGCATTATAAATTAACTTTAAAATTTGTAAATATTCTATATTATAAAAACTTGAAATACTCATTAAATTTCTTTTCAAAAATTCTTTTTTCTCAAATAAACTAGAGGAATCAGTTAAAATATAGGATAAAATATTATACCATACTGCTTTTGATAAATTTGATTCTGATTCATTAATAATTGTGTTTTTGTTATTAATTTTTATAATATAATCATGATAAGAAAAAAAATATTCAAATTCTGTAGGCTTTAAAATTTTAATGATATTCAATATCAAATCATTTGATAATGAATAAGCTATTCTTCTTCTAACATGATCATCTTTTCCAATCTCATATAGTAAATTCCTAAAATTACTAGGATGCTTTGAAATAAATTCATCAAATATTCTTTTTATATTATTACTGTGAAATTTAGTAGACCACCATGGTAGTCTACCATTTAATAGATAATATTTTAATATTTCATAATAGTTTTGAACTGCATCTTTCAAAATATAATTATCCTTATTATTTGAATTCTTTAATAGATCTTTAAACTTTAATAAAAGGGCTTCCGTAAATTTTTCAATAAATTTTTCCTCAAATTGCTCATATGGAATTACACCTAAATCAATTTCTATAATATTCAATTCGTAATGTAATTGTTCAAACCTAGAATCATCAAAAAAATTTGATAATATAGTTGTCAATTTATTGTTCGATAAATTACTTACTTTATCAAATAAATAATTATTTGATTCTTTGATTCCTATAAATTGCAGGTCTAATACGAGTTGCTGAATAGGATGAATATTAATCACAAATTATTTAAAAAATATGTTAAAGAAAGTGACAGATTCTGAAATTCTTTCGTGTCTTTATTATTAAAATGACTTATCCATTCAAAATATATTTTTTCAAAATTTGAAAATTGTTCAAAATCTAAATAAATAAAAATGGGAATTAAATGAGCAGGTAAATATTCCGTTATAATTTCTTCTATATGTTTTTTATAATGTAAATCTTGGAATCTACTCGGCCAATTCGGTATTAAGAAATTTATTTTATAGTCAAAGAAGTTTAAATTTATATTTTTATCGTTAAAATTTATATAGTATTCAATACTATAATCTGATAACTCATGATTGAATACTGTAATTAAATCCTTTAATATTTCATACCATTTTTCAATTGAATCTATTGTATCATTTAGAATATATTTATCTGATAGTCCATTAATTACTTCAGCATAATTTTCATCATTTAATAATAAAATTAGATTTTTTAATTCTTCTATATTAACATCAATTTCGTTTTTTGTTTTTTTATCTATTGATTTTATTAAAACTTTATTTGTAATATTATCAATGATATAAAATTCAAACATCTTAAAATTATCATTAGGTCTTAACTGAATGTTTTCAATCATGTGTATGCCTTCTGATAGCTTGTTTAAATTAAGGAAAAAATCAATAATTAATTTTATTTTAGCAATAGCTATTTCTTCGGTTTGAACCCTGCAAATAACTCTCCATTTAGTATTATTTTTTGATTTAAATAAAATTAATAGTTCATTAGTACCAAAAACATCAGTAAATATTTTAAAATTTTGTTTATGGCAAGCATCAATAAATATTTGTTCATCTTGGAACTCGAAAATTATTAAGTCATCGCCTAAATTATTTTCTTTTAATTTTAATAAACTTTCATTATCTATAACTGGTATTACCTCATCGACTAGTACAAGTTTTTCATTAGTAATGGTTTCAATTTCAGAATTAATTATAATTCCTAAATTATTATTATTTTCATTAAAATGTTTAGTCAAAGATGAAAGCGGATTATTCTGAATAAATAATAAATTATAAATTATACTTAAAAAGTCAAATTCATTAGAATTTAGAATATATTTTGGTGCTTTGAATCTGTTAGATGTGATACTTGTTATATTTTGTAAGACTTTAGATTTCCACATCAAAATATTTGATATTCTATTTATACTTTTACTACCATAATATTGTTCATATAATTCTATAGGAGCCGTATTTAAAGAAATATTAAATCTTGCTAATAAATGATCAAAAAATGCATTTTTTCTATCATTGAATTTAGTGTCAGATTCACTTATTTTATCTAAAGCGTTTAAAAGCTGATTTAGAGCATTAAATTCAGTATCAATTTCACCATTTGCATTATTAATAGTATTAAAAAATGTCAAGACCTCCTTTAAACCAGTAATTTTATGTAAAGATTGTGAATAATATGTTTTTGCATCTAGATCCAATATTTTATTTGAAAAAATTTCATTAGTTGCATTTAACTGACTTAAATAATTTGCCATTATCTGTTCAAAAATTGAAAGGAAAGCTTTAAGTTGCTTTAAATTTGCAATTCTTTCTTCTCCTTCACTTACAGCTAAACCTTCTAAACCTAAACCATAAATATTTGGAAAATGATTTTGAATGGTATGATATATATCTATTGAGCGAAACCTTCCAAATATTTTTTTATTTGTTATTTCATCTACTTCTTTTTGATTTGGTAATTTTCCCGTAGAAATCATTTCATTATATACATTTTGAAAAAATGTATTATTTATTTTTATCTCTTGATCCTCAGTTCTGAGTTTAATCTTATTATTTACATTAGCAGGATTAATTATGAAATATTCATCTATTTTTAATCTTACTACATTAGATATTTTACTTTCATTTACATCAGTTATAGAAAAATGTAATATTTCATTAACACCAGATATTGTTTTTATTAATGTTAAAATTTCATTTTCATTTGCTTCTACAATTTGTGGTCGAAAGGAATTTTTATGAATAATACCTTTTTTTAATTTAGGTCCATCAAATATTTCAACTAAATCAATTGACTTATTATGCAAATCAACCGGTGATTCAAATTTTATTATGTGATTGAAATAATTATTTATTTCAAAATATATTTTAGCCAATATTTCCTCTGGGTCAATATCTTTAGAAATGACTATATTGGCATTAATATTAATTTCTTTAGGTTTTAAAAAATAAACTTCCTCAATATCTATTCCTAAATATCTAAATTGGTAAAAACAATCTTTTATTTTCTTTGAAATGGATGAATATACATTTTCTTCTTTTGTTTCATCTTTTAATTTTACTATTCTTTCAATTGTATTTTGTTTCAATTGAATAAATGCATCATAAACCCCTCTATTTGATGTTTTTAATGAATTAGATTTATATTGTTTAAAATCAATATATTGTATTTCATCAATTTGATCTATTATTACTTTTTTTAGATCATTGAGATTAGCTGGATTCGTTGCGAGTATTTGATCTATTGTATAAAATGATTGATCATTATAATCAATAGTGCCGTTTTGTTTTGTAAGAATATCACTAATTGGAAAATTAGTACGATAGGCTAAATCGGTTAACGCAAAACATAAAGCCTCCAGAATAGTTACACCAGGATCATGTAAATTATAGTCAGTCCATATGCTAGCGCTGTATTTTTGAACTAACTCAATTGCTAATAATCTTAGATTTTCGAAATCTAAATCATCACTTTCAGTATTTAGTTCAATTAATTGATTTATTGAAGATGATTGTGCAATAGGCATAGAAATCAATAATAATATTCTTCGGGTAAAAACATACTATCATCCCAAAGATCAGTTACTCTGTAAAAAATTTCCGTTTTATCTCCATAATTTCTGTAGCTTCTTATTTGTAATTCATAATTATAAGTACCATAAGACTTCCAACGAATACCTAATTTGTTAAGAAATGAACCATAATAAGCAGTTGTTTTTTTTATTTTGCTTTTTGATTTACCAAAAGTCGATAATGCAGTTGCATGTAAAATTGAAAATCTCCCAGTAGTTTTTTTCCCTGTTCTTGCTATAATTTCAAATGCATGACAATTATTTAGGTTAGAAACAATTGGATGCCATTTTCCATCAGCAGGTACAGTACCTTTTCTATAATCCCCAATTCTTCCTTCAGACGATATAAAACCGCTCACATTCAATTTTATACCTTCTTCTTTCTTATTACCTATGCTTAAGCTACCATCTTCATCGAAATAAAATGATTTTTCTAGTAACTCCTCTTCTGGTAAATTAAGATTAGGTCGTAATCTTAAACTAGTATTACCAACTTCAATAAAATAAAATGGATCTAAATCATCGATTTTTTTGAAAATTGTAAGAATTTTTTTCGATTTACCGGTTGTACTTAAAATTAAACCATTTTCTGAATCTTTATTAATACCATCATCTTGTTTATTCGTCATTGAATCTATTAAAAATGAAAAATGCTTTTCATTAGGAATAGTTCCATTTTTAAAAAAGTTTTTTAAACTTAATCTATCAAAAATTTTGTTCTTAGATATGCTCATTTTATAGCTTCAATATGAATGTAAAATTATTGTTTTTCTGCTTAAATTCCAATTTTTCAGAGGTAAATTGAAAATTTCGATCTAAATTTTCTTGAATAATTAGCTCTTTACCAATTTCCAAATCATTTATACCAACTACAGTTGAATTTTCAGTTAACATATCAAAAACTGCGTTGATTTGGTGATTATTTACAGGTGCAAATATTGAATTTAATAAAGAAGTTGTTATCTTTTTTGATGGACTTGAAGCGGTGTCATGTAATTGATAAATAATTTCATTTTTTACGTCATTATAAATTTGGTAAAAGTGTATAATGGATAAAGAATTAACAAAACTTATATAGGATCTATCTTTTATAAATTCAAAAATCTCATCAATATTTATAACATTAGTAATTTCAATTCCATTTTCAGATCCATTCTCAATCCATGGTGCAATAAAATTTGAAATTTCCTTATTTAATAAATTTGAATAAATTTTAATTTCATTATTGCCTCTTATATCTTTGAAAACAACCTTACAATTAATTTTAATTTTCTCATAAACAGGATTAAGTATTACAACTTTAATATCCTCAGTTAATATACTTTTTACAAATTCTTTCACTTGAAATAGTAATTCTGAATCAATAATTGGAATTCGCTCTTCATCATATTTTTCAATCTTAGAAAATTTTGGAATTATTGTAATAACCAAATCTGTTTCTTTAGAAATATGTTGTTGTAATATAGATTTTTGATCTCCATTCCCTAAGCATTCTACTAAGGATATATTATTAAATTTATTTAATATTGCTTGTGATATGTCTCTTATTGTTATAAATCTATTTTTTGTTCTTAACATTTCACTAACTCTAATATAAAAATTTTCTTCATTTTCATTTGATGTTCCTTTGAAATTTTCAAAAGGTTGAATTATATCGTCAATTTCTGGAATGTCTACTAATAATTTATTAATAGTATTTTTAGTTAATTTTAGAAACTTGTTATTATTTTCTTCACCAAATACTCTTTCAACTAAAATACCGTTGATAAAAATATTTTTTAACTTCTTTTTAAAATTCTTTAGGTTAAAAAGTTCAACTTTTATATAAAATAGCTCATCATTTATTATGGTATTTTTATTTGTAATATCCTTTGGAATTATCAATTTTATAATACCTGATTGCATTAAATTTTTTGTTGAGTCATCTATAATATTTTTTGATAAAAATGGTTTCCAATTATTGTTAGACAAATAAAACCATTGAATCGTATAATTATCATTTAATTTACGTTCTGATTTAATTTCCTCTAATTCTAAATAGATACTAAGTTCTTGTTCAATATTTACATTGTCTATTCCAATTATAAATTGATTATCTGAATGAAATTGTGGAATTAAGGTTTGATAACTTTTTGTTGATGTAGGATATTTTTTTTCATATCCGAATGGATGTATATGTATCAAAGAAATATCATTTTGCTTTTTTTCTCTTAACAATGAATTATTCAATAATTCATTAGTCTCTAATTTATAATCCACGGAAATAGATTTAATACTAGGACTTAGAGGTTCGTTAGGTAATTCTTTTTTCTTTTTATACCATTTTGAATTATTCAATGAAATTTCAGTAAATAGTTTTGTGAATAACTTGTGTCCAAAACCAAATAATGGATTTAATAGTGAAATTCTGACAATTCCTTCGGACTGTCTATCTATCAAATCATTTTCTGATCGATTAAAATTTAAATCGTTTGAAAATTTTATTTTGGAAAAATCAATGTCTTGAAAAATAGTTTTTAATTTAATAAAATCAATCTTATCCTTAACTCTATACGAGCTAAATAATGGAAAAGTTTGTTGTTCTACTAAGCTAGGTCTAAACTTACCTTTATCTAAGGAACTAATACCCACTATAAAGGAGTTGTTATCTATATCAGATTCATATTGTTTAAAGTATTCTTTAAAACCATTTTCATTGGTAGGTAAATCAAACCAATTTATTTGAATTGAAAAATCTTTAGTGTACTTATTAAATATATTTTCATTTTGAATATCCAAAAATGATTGCAAATTTGGATTTGCCCCAAACATTTGAAAAGGATTTTCTATACTCAATGTACCAATATTATTTCTTAAACTGATATTAGTATTGTTTTTTACATAAACTTGAAATCCTATTCTTTCAATATGTAAATTATGAAAAAAATTATAGGAATTAAAAAATGAATTTGGATTAATTAAAAATTTAAATAAAGGTGTATTTATATCGTCAATTGAACCATGTATTGGATTATTGTATAAATCAAAAGATGGGTCTTCGTTGTTTAGTTTAAAATTGTATTCAATTTTTTGATCATTAATATTATCAGGATCGAAGGTGACTGTAAAGTTCTCAAACTGAATCCATCCTTCTTGATTAGAATAAAAAATATCAAATGCAGCCTTAAATAAATCGTTTGATAGTATACGACTATCTCGCTGATTTGTTTCAGAATATAATTTTATAAAATTTCTTAAATTATTGAAAGTATTTTTTTCAAAATAAAAAATTACATTAAATAGTCTTTCACCATTTTGCTGATACAAAATTTTAGAACCAATATAGAATCCAATATTTCCAACTTCCATTTTTAACGAAGAATCATCGGTCATAAAAGTTTGGTTATTACCAAATAATGCCATTTGATTATTGCCTATACCTTCAAGTGGATCTTCAATTTCAATTGTTTTTGTAAAAAGACTTTTTTCAATTATTTTATTATGTGAAGTATAACTAAGACATAAATTAATTAATTTTTTTATTTTTGATTGATTTATAATTACATCAGCTACATTTCTATAAAGTAGTGGGGTGGTGGTATCTTCAATATTTTCAGCAATAAATAAGTTGTTTTTTTTGATTTCAAAAGAATCATAAGTCATGCCTGGCATAATGACCAAGTGAATCATGTCTTTTTCAGCATTTTTAGGGGATTGAGATAAAATTTCCTTGAAATAAAAATCTAAGTGCTTTTGTGTTATAAAATTTGACCTTTCCTTTAATTTTAAAAATGTTTCAATAAATGCTTTAATTAAAGCTAAATTTGGCGTAAAAACTTCATCAAGGGAATTTAAGGCAATTTTATTTTTTATGCTTTTTTTCTTAATTAATATTTGGTGTCTACTCTTACTTGCGAATTCAATAAAAAAGGTGTTAAGCGTTTCCAGTCCTTTTTCAATTTTTTCTTCAGAATCAAGCCCAGTTTGAAATATATAAAAATTATCCTTATTAGTTTCATTTCCATTATTTAAAGATATCGGATAATAATTCGAATTTTCTATGTTATTAGCTTCATCTTGCCATTTTGATAATTGATTTTTATAAAATTCAATTTCTTCAATTAAAACTGGGTCTATTTTATCATCGAATGAAAAAATATCAATGGAAAGCAAAAGTTTATAGATTTGTTCTATATCATCGATAAATAATTTTAAAAAATCAAATAATTGATCGAGTGTTTCTTTTGATTTTTTAAAATCATTTGTTGTAATAATATTATCTGAATATATTTTAAATTTTTCACGATAAGCATAGAAATCTATTTGTTCTAGTATCGATAGAATGATAGTAAAACTAGAACCATAAAATTCTTGCCAATTGCCATCTATCTTATTTTCATTATTATAATAATTTAAGTATTTTGAATATTTAAAACTATAATTTATTAAATCATTATTGCTATACTCTATAAGGTGTACATAATTCACATCTAACTCAGGAAGTTTCCTGTTAGTTTGCGTTAACTTATGAAAATAATTATTATACCTATTTCTTGACATTCATTATAAATTAGTTCCTTCTGTGAAATAATATGGGAAAACTATATTGTGCCTTGTATTGGTACTTATGATATTATAATTCAGTTGTAATATAATTAAACCCTCTTGTTCGTCTTGTGAAATGATCTCTATATTTTCAAATTTAACCCTTGGCTCATACAAAAGCAGCGAGTTTCCTACTATTTCTTGTATGGTTGTAACATTCCCCTTATCAATATTTTCAAAATTCATCCTCTTTACCGTGCACCCAAATTTAGGATTCATTAACCTTTCCCCAGGATACGTGCCAAGAATGATTCTTATACTATTTTCAATATCAATTTCCCCTTCATCCATCTTAACTGACTTTGAGTATTTGTCAAATTTGGGTGGGAAACTCCAGCCTGTTCCTAAAAATCCTTTATTTTCCATATTATTTATCCTATTAATACTGTAAAACAACCTAATACAATTTTTCCACCATGTGCACAAGGATCACCTAATCTTGCCGCTGGTTTACCTCCAATTTTTACTGTAGCAGAACCTTTTTGTATCGTATCTGGTGGTCCAACACAAACACATTTGTCTCCTTCTACGGCAGCAGGGAAGCCCATAATTTTAACAGTGGAAATACCTGGTCCAATAATCGGACCACCAACATGAGGAATAGGACCTGTTGTTGCTGAACAAAGGTGTAAATCTAAAACTCTGGCTGCTGGCATTCCCATTTTATATTCTTTTAATTAATATTTACAATACCCCCTTTTATAGTCGTTTGCCCAGATGCAGAAACTTCGGCTGAAGCACTTCCCTTAGCTTTAAACGCAGCTTTTGCAGTTAAATTAACGTTCATCCCTGAAGCAACTATATCCTTCGTAGCACTCAAACTTATCTTAGATGTTGCAGTTAAATTTATTCCGCCTTTTGCTTTTAGATTAATATCTTTTGCACTTGAAATAGTCACGCCAGATGAATTCATAGTAATGGTATTTTTACTTTCATCTGACAAAACTATATTTTTATTTTTATCATCCAGTGTAATCGTATTTTTACCTGGAGTAGTAATTGTTAGTATTTTATTTTGATCATCAAAATTTATTTTTAATAAAGCTTTTGTCATTATCTGCTTAATATAATTCTTTTCATCTTTAGCAGCATTTGCAGCTTTATTTTTTCCGTATAATGATCCTAGTACAACAGGATTTCTAGGGTCATCCTCTAAAAAACCAACGACTACTTCATCACCCACTTCAGGCAAAAATCCTAAACCAGCATTATTTGTAGCATAAAAATTAGATACCCTTGCCCAAAAGCCAGTTTTAACTGATGAGTTGGTTGAAAGCATTACTAAAATTCTATAAAAAGATTGCGGATCTTTAGAAATTTGTTTTACTGTACCTATTTGTAACCCGTGAAATGCACCAGTTTGACCTGTAGCTAATGGATAATTAAAACCAATTTTTTCATGAGTGTATCTTTCATCTAAACCAAATTTTGCCGTTGTTTGCCATTTTCCACTAATAATTTCATGTGTTACACCTGAAACAAAAGCATTTCCATCAAGCTTAGTGCCAACTCCTTTAATAGAGATTAATGAATTGGTAGTGATATTTCTGCCAATATCTCCGATACAAGTAATCTTTCCCTTGAATGCAGCTAATCTTTTTCTTAATAAAATGCCACTTGCCCAAGTTTTTAAATCATCCGTAGTCATTGCTGTTGATGAGTTTAAGCTTAATGTTTTTTGACTTAGTTTAGCAGATAGTTTTGTAGGTGCATATTTTGAATTACCAATACTGGACATGGAAGGTTCTACACCTGTTGATTTAATTGATTTCATAGTTTTAATATCCCATGAAGAAGCGGTGACACTTGTTGGTTGATTTTCAGCACTTAATTTTCCAAAAAAAGAATATATATTTCCACCACTTACAGAAAGTGAAACTTTTGGAATAGTGACAGGTGGCGTTGCCATAAAACAGGGTTTGCCAATCTTAGTTGAAGTCCCATCCATGGAAATCAAGTATCCATTGAATTCTGCCCTTGATTTTAAAAAATCCCAATCACTAATTAATTTTTGTAATAGTACTTCATAAGTTATTGTAGTAGCAGTAACCGAACCACCACCATAAGTTCCTAGTATCGAACTCATAATTGCACTATCGGTTTTTGCTTGAAATTCTTTTTCAACTCTATTGTAGGTTGCGGTAACTAACTTATGCTTACATAGTAAGTGAATTTTAAGTGCACCAGACTTTGAAAATTCTACACCATGTTGTACAATTAATCCTGAAAATATTTGTGTAGGTGTTGCATCATCAAAAGCTGCTTTGATAATGATTGCACCACCCGGATCTAATTTTATGTTATCAGCTGTTGTTAATTTTGTAGTATTTTTATCATCACCTATTAAAATGACCTCAGCATAAGATATTTGGTTTAACTCGTGATGTACCACCAAGCTATGAATACCAACTGTCACTGGTGCATCGTCAACCGTAATTGTAATTTTCACTAATCCATTATTAACATTTGTTGGAGCTGTTACGGTTGTTGGTAAAGCCATTTATTTATTTTTTTAATGGTGGAAAAATAACTTTATCTCCAGGTAATACATCAAATACACTGTTCAAATTGTTTATCTTTGCCAATTCTAAATAATATTTTGAATCACCATAAATATTATTGGACATTATTGTTAAATTATCACCTGCATTTGCAGTTCTTAGATGCGTTAAATCTGGGGAACTAAAGCCCATTTTTTTCATTGCATAGGAAGGATCTGAAGTTCCACAAAAATCTATGTTCAACTTTGCTCTAATGGGAAATCCCAAAGAAGAAAATAGGGTATAGTTAACTGAAAATTTTGTACATATTCCAGTGAATGAAAAAGTTCCCCATGTAACATTTAAAATACAGGGTGCGTGTGTATCGGAATGGGGATCATATATGAGTGACTTCAATGCTTCAACATATCCATTAACTGTTGGTAAACTAAAAAATTTTTTAGAACCCATTGCTAAAAAAATAGGAAACATTATTACAGTTTGATCTATGATAACATCCTTTAAACTTAAAACCTGTGATGCTGGCTTTACATATGCTTTTTGAGAACCTGCTGCTGTCATTGGTGTAATATCTTCATATTTATTTGTATAGTCTAAATCATATCCTGTTGGATTAATTTGCGCATACATATAAGAAGCACCTAAAAACATATCAGCATCTTCTTGTGTTTTATAAGCATTAAATTTTAATTTTACCAAAGCCATATCAGCTATTTATTATATATTATATCATTAATTTTTTCTTTGATCTCTTCTTCAATTTCACTCTTTATTTCATATTTAATCTTTTCAATTTGATCATAGGTCAAATGATCAACCAAACCCTCCACCTTTGCAGGCTTTTGTTCAATACTCGCTCTTATTATTAATTCTCTAATTTCTACTGGCATATCATTATAAGTTTATTCTAGTAAAACCCGAGTGATGAAATTCCAAAGTCTCAAATAAAATAGACGCATCACCTGATGGCAAGGCGTTTAAAGTAGATGTCTTTAAGCTAATGGGATACATCGTCATAAACATCCACGAAATTAAAATTTTGCCATTATTATCTTTCAAATTAATCATACCTGGTAATGGCATAAATGTAAACATGCTTACTGCTGCATCGACCCAATTTAATAGACCCGATCCGCCCATTATACCTCGTTTACATACAATAGGATCCCAACTAGTGCCAGTTGGTAATTTTACTTCTGATGTGTTGGTTCCTCCCTCCTTAATAGTTTCAGTTTGTATAGTTGCGTTTAATCCACTTATTTCTTGAAATGAACAATCCATAGGGTTCATATTCAAGGGCAAAATATTTAATGTGAAATTATAACTTGGATAAGGGTAGATAAAATCTGTGCTCATATTGGTATATTTAAAAATAAAGTACATCTTCAATAATGAAGATGTACTTTATAAAAAAATTAAACTAAATCTAGGAAGCCGCAGACATCGTTTCGTATGCAATTTCTAACGACTCGATTGCAGCTTCATTTGCATCTGATTTCATATCAGGAAGCGTGATTTTAGTAGGGAATGCATTATTTAACACCCAGCCTTGTAAATTTCCATTTGCTTCATCCAACAAATGAATTGTAATAGTTTCTCTTTTGAAAGTATTCATTTTAATAGCATCAAACATATTCCAAAGTTCAGCATCTGATTTAAACATGCCTTTCTTAAGAACTACATTGTTGAATTTTTGAATACCAGGCATTTTAACAGCCGAATGAATCGGACTATCACCTGCTCTATACTCAATTACTTGAGCTTCAGCCGAAAGGCCAGTAACTTCTTGAAAACTTAGTTGAGCGCTATTCGCAAAGGTTACTTTAAATTGAAATCTAACTAAAGGCCATATGGAATCTGCGCCTGTGGTTGATTGTACACTACCGTCTGCCATAAATATTATTTTTTATTAATGAAAAAAAATTGATTAAGATTCTTGTTGTTTTTGTTGGAATGTGATTACGATAAACTCAGCTGGTCTTACAATAGCAACTCTTACTGAAATCCTCATGATACCATCTAAAATATCATTTGGAGTCATTGTTTCTCCTAGACCAACTTGAACATCATATGCTTGTTCAGGAGCAGAACCTGCTAAAGCACCTACTTTCCATAATCCAAATAGGAAGCTATTAACCATAGTTCTAATAGTACTCCAAGTGCCAGAATCATTTGGTTCGAAAACATAAGTTCTAGATGCTAATTTTAATGATTGCTCAATCATAATTAATGTACGACGTACGTTAATGTATCTCCAGTCTTGGCTATTACCATCTAATGTTCTTGCACCCCAAACTAATGTACCTATACCAATAAATGGACGAATAACGTTAACAGACTTACCTGCCATTACATCTACGTTCAAACTTTCTTGTTCCTCACTTGAAATATTAATTGTAGGTGTATTAACCATTGAAACTGAAACGTTAGCTGGCGCTTTCCATACACCTCTAGCAGTATCCACTAAGGCATATATTCCTGCCAATGCAGCTGATGGAGGTAAGATGTTTAATTGTGATCTGATTTCATTTGTTATGTGAATATAGGTCGGACTTGCTGCTTTTAATGCTTGATTATAGTTTTGCTTATCAGTATCATTTGGTGTAGCAATTGATTTAAACTTACTAACTATTTCTTTTGCAGCTGGTTCTGGTAAAAGTTCTTCTAAATTTACACTAGCATCAATGTTTTCAAAATTAACATCATTAGGTGTTACAATACTTGTTTTTAACCATGGATAATAAGCAGCACCATAATTTAGATTGTTTACACCAATTTTTTCTCTAAACTCAGTAATAGTTTGAGTAGTACTTGTTTTGGTATTTGCAATGTCAAAAATTCCAAAACGGCTTTGTGTTTTTGCACAATGATTTAATACTTGTTGATATACACTGTATGCAGCTTCTGCTCCTAAACCAATAATATCTGGGATTACTATTAATGTAGGTTCATATTCTTTTTCTAATAATGAGAATGGATTTGGCTTTGTAGCACTACCTACAAAATCTTCAACATCAATCTCAAAACCTCCTGGCTTATCACCATAAGTTCCAACTGATAGAATGTAACAATCACTACCACCATTTGAATAAAACAATTTCATTGAGTTGAATAATAGGGCAGTGTGATTATCATTAATCTTTACTGACATATCTACGCCATTCAAGTTAAAACAATCATCACCTGCTGCTGCTGGTACAATTGTGAATTGAGACTTGAATCCAGCTCCAAAAATTTCAACATATTCTGCAAATGATGCAATTTTTGTTGCTTGATGAAGTAAAGATTTACCAGCCCTTGTTGCTTTTTCAGTATATCCAATAAATACTGGAATTGCAGTTCCAACAGCTACTGCTGAACTTGGAAAAGCGTTTTTTTCTTCGATGTAAACACCGGGAGTCATTAATTTTGAGGCCATTTGATTTTTTTTTGAAGCGTGTTATAATTTAAATACCGATAATATTTATGTCTAATATATAAAAATTTCAAATTAAAAAATATTTTTTTAAAAATTTAATAAATAGATAATAATAGAAACTTTTTACAAAAAACGGTTAAAAAATTATCAGTCTTATTCAATTATATTGATAATCAATAAATTATAAAATTAACCATAATTTAATTATTTCAAAAAAGCTAAAATTTGTAATTTTCTTGAAATTCATAATCGATTGAAAACTAACGATTAATAAAAAAACGTTGTTTTACTAATAAATTTTATAACAGAATGAATCAAATACTAACTTCAGAATTATTAATTGATAAGACTAGGTTGCAAGAAATTTATGATTTAAGAATTCTAGCTTACGAAAATTCACCCAAATCAATATTTGTAAATAAAGAGATTTTTCCAATGGGTTGGAGTGATCATTTGGATGAGAATGAAAATACTTATCATTTTATTGTACAAGATAACAACATGATTGTTGCAGCTGGTCGAGTGGCATTAATTTATCATATTGACCAAATAACAGACCTTGACGATGCATTTGCAAAATATAAATTACCTGATGAAAGACCATTTGCTTATTTCAGTAGGCTGGTTGTACATAAAGATTATCGTAAAAAGGGCTTACCGGATAGCTTAGATTTTGCTCGAATAAATTTTTTAAAAGGTCAAACCGAAGCAAAATTTGCAATAGGATGGGCTACACCAGACAGACATCCATCTTTGATAAAATATGGGTTTGTAAATTTGGGAATTTTCAATTACGCATACTCGAGTAATAATAAAAATATTTCGGTTTCTTTTTTTTGTAATTATTTAAAGTGAATTAAAGCGTTTTACTTAATAAAACTGGAGCAATTAAATCAATATTTAATCCAGATATTAATTCATCTTCTATTCCCAATTTTAATAAAGAAGATTTATAAATATTAGATAAAGCAAGGTCAATTTGATTATTATTTTTTCCATTACTATTTTCTCTAAAAACCCATCTTAAAATTAAACTACTAGATTTATTATCTAGTGAAAAGTATGATGATATTTTATTAGTTATATCTATTTTCCTTTGTAATATATCATTTTTAATAAATGTATTTGAATAGGATGCGATATATAAGTTAAGTATTTGACTTGAATTGAAGGCATTGATTAAATTAGTATCACTTTTTTCGACATGCAGAAACTCTAATACTAGTTGTTTAATATAACTATCTAAAATATTAAAATCATGCATTAAAATGTCTAATAACCTATCATTGACTTTAAGGCTCTGTATACTGAATCGAAGTTGATATTTATTTTTTCTGCTCAGGAATGTGATAGGTTCAAAAATTGGAATAATGTTTTCTTTTAATTCTGGTTTTATAATATTTTCAAGTAACTCACACACAAAAAAAGAGTCCTCCTCACTTAAGTCAGCACTATTAATAATATGTTTAACTATGTCTATTGATTTTTTTTCATGCGTTAATTTTAAAATGCTCAATAACATATTAACAAGGTCTTGTCTATGAATTTTCAGATAATATAATAAATTACTATCATTAATGTTTTTTAAATCATTAATGGTACTATCTGTCCATAAAATTTCTTGAATGTAACTATTAGTTAACTCTAAAAGGAAAAAAGAATAACTGTTAGGGATTTCGTTTAAATCATTGTTAAAATTATCTAATAAAAAAATTCTTAATTTCAGCGGAGTTATATTAACATTATTTTTTAAAAAATCAAGCTTAGTGATAAAATCAAAATTATTGATATATGAAAGTATGGCAATTCGACTAAAATAATTTTGGTTTTCAAAATACAATCTTGATAAATTATTTAAAATGACAGGATCTATATTTGAATTTACATTAGATATAGATAGTCTATTTGAGGCTGTTGGATTGTAATAAATAATAAGAGAAAGAAGAATTTCATTATTTGAAAAATTAATTTCTTTATTTATTTCATTTGCTATTTCAGAATGTTTAATTGTGATTTCATTGCTTGGAATTAGTTCATTTTTTTCACTTGTTAGTTTATAATTGTTATTTAAAAAGTTTTGAATTTGTGATTGATATTTTTTAAATAATCGTAAACTAAAAAAAAGAAATAAAGCAAAAATTAAAAAATTAAAAATAGAAATTGTTTGTAAAAATAAATTATAATTAGTTACTTTAGTGAAACTACATAATAAATATAATGCGATACCTACTAAAATAGTTGATAATTGCATCATTGTTCCATCTATATTATTTTGTAAAAAAATTCTATCTTCCGGAGTGTTGATTTGATACATCACTTTTCTTGTAGGGACAGTTATACTTTTCCTAATAACACGCTCAATGAATTTATTTAGAAATAGAAAAAAAATGATAAATAGGGGACTATTAGAATAAAAGATGATTGCAAATAAACATAGCATGGCACCTATTATTAATAAATTAGGCAGCAACAATCCAGCTTTTTTCATACCTAATGAGGCTATAATGTTGGATGAAAAGAGAGAAAAAAATAGTTCTCCTGCTTTAATAATACAAAAAATGGTAGCTACAATAGTTGTTGTTTCAATGCGAGATAGGTTTGCATAATTTCTAATTGAAATGATATAAGAATAGTCAACAAAATATAAGGTAGCTATAGAAAAAATTGTAGTAATCGATAGGTAAAATACAAATGGATTGTCAATAATGTATCTATAATTGAATTTTTTATTTTTCTCTATTTTAGGATCTACTGTTACATTGTTAACCGATTTTTTAAATACTTTTCTAATAGGTAGTATAGAAATAAGTGAAAATATCATTGCGAAGAATAGTAAAGAATTTCCATTTCCTGTTAATTTAACAATGAATGGAACAAGTAAAAATCCAATTATAGATGCCATGACCTCGCCAATACCCAATAATCCAATTAATCTTTTACTTTGAGAAAAATTAAATACTGAACTACAGATTCCGGCAAACCCAACATTAAAAAGCGTTAAAAATGCAAATACCGAAGCAAATCCGATATATGCTAATGATTTAATGAAAAAAAAATTATCCTCTAAATATATTTGTCCAAAATAAATTATGAGTGTAAATATAAAAAATATAAATATGATTAATTCATAACTAATTATTTGTCCAAATCGTTGCTGCGCCTTTTTATATATATTAATTAGAAGTAAACCAATAAATCCTGAAATGATATAAGCAATCGGAATTTCTGCAATATTTACTTTACTAATGAATACATTACTTGCCTGTACTAAAAAAAATGAATTAGCAACACCAATTAAAAAAGAATGAATAAACAATTTCAAAAAAAGTTTTTTTTCTGATTGTTTAATTTGAATTATATTTTTATATTTTTTAAGAAATATTTTCATTAACTATTTTTTCTTCTATAATATTTAATTTCTAAAAATCATATATAAAGCGTAACATAAAATTGCGTTTCATTTGTAATACTTTACTCGGATTTGTTATTCCGTCTGCAACTCGAGGTCCAGGACTATAATATGTTTTATTAAAAATGTTATTACACACCAAATTCAATTTAGTGTTTTTAATGATATTGAATAAACCTAAGCTTAAATTCGAAATCATGTATGGATTAAATGTTTCTAAATTAGTTGGAACGGTTGTATTAGGACCAGCTTTTTTAGTACCAACATAATTGGTTCTTACATTTAAATTTATATGTTTAAAAAATAAATAATTCAATATTAAATTGAACTGATTTTCTGCAATATCAGCAACAGTGTTATTAACAATACCAGTTTCACTTTTGATTTGTTTTGGTGAGCAATAAGTATAGTTAAAAATAGCTTTAAAATCTTTGTTAATATAATTTAGATTATGTTGTATACCAAAGATTTCAAAATTTCCAATATTTTGATTTTGTTGTTTGCCGCCTGTAACATTAACCAATCCAACAACATCTTGAGGGAGTGAATAATAAAAGTCAATATCAGCAGAAATATATTTTGAAAATTGTTTATTAAAGGAAAGCTCAAAATTATCAATAGATTCTGTTTTTAAAGTTGGATTAGGTATTCTTATTGCAGTTGATGAAAACTTTGTAAAGTTTGAAACATTCATAATGCCTCGACTATAAATTGCTTTTATTACAAAATCTTTTGTAGAGTAATCAAAAACAATTCTCGGACTAAACTCTGTTCCAAATCCACCTGATTTATTAATCTTATTATTATCGACTCTAGCTCCTATAGTTGCACCGAATCCTCCTTTTGATCTATATGTCCCTTGTGCAAAAATTCCAAAATCATTTATATCATATTGATTCCCGCCCGAACTTACACCTACAATTGCTCCAGAATCCTGGAGATTTGTTGTTGTTGTGGAGGTCAAATAATTTCCTTGTAATTGACTATTTCTAAATTCTATACCTGATATAAAATTTACATATTTATTTAAAGAATAATTCATTTTTATCTCTGTTCTAAATTGTCTCGATTGTTGGAAATAATGCGTATTTGAAAAGTAGGAAGTAGTTCCTTTTACCAAATCTTTTAATGTTAAGCCTTTTGTAGCATAGTTAACTAACAAGTTTTGCTCAGACTCATCATTTAATACATGGTTTTTATAATAGGATAAACTAGAAATAGACAAGTTATTGTTTACTTGTCTATTATAGTTTATATAAATATATGATTGTGTAGTACTCCAGTTGGTTCCGGCTAATGAGTATGTTTTATCAGTAAATAAAGCACCCAGACCTTCTACTTTTTTCCACTGCATTACCCCAATACTAAAATTATTTACATTTAATTTAGCTTGAATGTAGGTTGCATCAGTGGGATTAATAAAAGAATTTACTGGAATACCTCTTATCGTTTTTGAATAAGCGTTTTTATCATTATTTCTTGCTAGAGACAAACCTGCATTTGTTAAAATTATACTATCGGCTTTTCCAGCGATACCATAAATATTATACAAAGAAGATGTTAATGGAAGGTTATTGTTTATTATATAATTTTGAGCATTTGTTTTAATATTTAATAAACTGCTATAATTTACTTCATCATAAATGTTTGGATTAAAATCCCAATAACTTTGTGAGGATAGATCTGGTCTATCTGAATTATTTACACGACCAGTAATGCTAAATGAAACTGCATCTTTTTTATAAGCGTAACTTACATCAGCAAATTTAGAATTATATGATCCACTACCAACTCTTGCATCAATACCATAATTTTTATTATTTTTTATAAAATCAACAGGCTGTTTGGTTATGATATTAATAACACCCGAGAAAGCATTTGTACCATACATAGTAGAAGCGGGACCATAAATTATTTCAATTTGTTTTATATTAGATAGTGGATATTGTTGTGATATATTTGCATAATTGCTCCAAAGATTATTGTCTTCAACGCCATCAATTAAAAATAATGTCTTTTCAGTATTGCTTGTTCGAAAACCTCTTTGGTAGACATTTGCGTATAATACACCATAATTAATCGACAAATCAAATCCAGGTATATCTCTCAAAACATCAATAATGTCATTGTAACCTCTTTCAATAAGATTATTTGAAGTTATTACAGAGATAGTAGCCGGAGCCAATCTTAATTCTTCGGGTTTTTTTGATACGGAGGAAACTAGGTTTTTAAGTTGTTCTAATTTAATTCTGTTCACTTCTTTTTTAAATCGCTCGGGGTCTGTAAATTTTAATTCAAATTGATTATTTAGAAAAAGTAATTCATAAATTACCTCTTCAGCATTTTTGATAGAATCAATTGCTAAATAAGACATGGCCAATAATTTATAAGCCTCTATTTTTTCATCTTGATTAAACCCCTTATTTTTTATACAAAAATTTAATTGTTCAATCGTTTCTTTAAAATGACCAATATTATATTCAATTTGACTGCTGTTTATTGTTGCGCTACCGCAATTAGATTGCGATTGGGCATAAAACTGACTAGTTAAAAAAGTAATCAAGAAGATATATCTGAATAATTTTATATAGAACATAGTTCATTTATTTTTTAATATTTTTTTTAATTCCATTCTTAATATCAAACATTGATGGTATCCAAGATATCATTCGTTGATCCTCACTAGCCGAAAACAAATACTTGCCATTTGATAAAAAGCATAATTTGTAAACCCACAAATTATGGCCTTTTAGTGAAATTACATCTTCACTTGACCGACCAGATAAAATGGAGTATACGTCAATGAGCTTCACTAAATTGTCGGCACTAGCAGAAGCTAATTGTAAATTTTCTCCTTCCTGTTTACCAAATTTCAAATCATTTACTGATGATTGGTGTATAGTAAATAAAACAGGAGAATTATTTTTTGACAAATCTTTCAGCCATATTGAACCATCCGATGAACCTGCACCTAATACATTTTCGTTTTCATCAATATCTAAACTTGTAATTGTATTTTTTAAAGTATAATAACTTCTTGCTGTTTCATTTAATTTTTGATTTTTATCAAATATTTTAATTTGGTTTCCTACTGCTAGGTAGAATTTATTTGATTTATTCCCAATTTGAATACCATTAAAATCATTCCCTTTAATACTTTCAATTATTTTTGTTGTCTTATTTTCAATGGCTATTTTTTGTAAACCTTTACTTGTAATTATGATTACTTGATTGCTATTCACATAGATAGCGGTTTTACCAATTCCTTCATAGTTGAAATTATACTGGAATGTAAACTGATTATTCACATCATTAAAACCATACACAAAACCAATTCCATTAGCTGTTAATACTAAAAGATTTTGACCATTTGGGGATAACGTTAAAGATCTAATCTCATTTTTTACGGAAATGGAATTTAATGGACTTAAAATCCCCTCTGTTGATTTAGATATTAAAATTGTACCTGACTCATCACCAGAAATAACAATATCACTATTTGGCTTTGTTATTAATGATCTAATTGGATATTTATGAAACTGTAGTATATTTTTATTATTTACTGTTTTACTCCAGTTAAGACTTAGTGCATTATAAATGTCGCTATTTTGTTTCGGACCTTTATTTTCTTCATTTTTTTCAAACGCTTCTAATGCATTTTCTATGCTTTCTTGGAACTTATTTTCATTAAATTTTAAAGTAGATTTATATGCGAGTGTTCTTGCTTCTGCTAATTCTTTTAAACGATTGCTTTCTTTTCTTTCTTTTACAGCTTCGTTATAGTTATTTTTAGCCAAATCTCTCTGGTTATCTGCATCCTCTTTTGCTTTTAATGCTTCGTCTTTATTTTTCTCTGCAATCTCTTTTTGATTTTTAGCATCTTTTTCAGCCACTAAAGCTATTAATGTTTGAGCTTCGGCATTCTTTTTTTGGTTTATTGCATCTTCTTTAGCAAATAAAGCAGCATCCTTACTTTGATCAGCTAATATTTTTTGACGTTCAGCTTCTTTTTCTGCAGACTTTGCAATTTTTGTTTGTTCTTTCGCATTTTTTTCTTGTTTTATTGCATTTTCTTTTTCTAAAGTTGCTTTTTGTTTTGCATCTATTGCCATAATAGCAAGGATAATCACTATGATTGAAAATCCCGAAATAAATACTAATATTCTTCTTGCTTGTTTTAATCTTCTTTTTTGAAGCTCTTCTTTCCTTCGAATTTCTTGATCTTGTTGGTCTTTACTATGTTTTAAGTACAATATTGCTTTTTCAAAATTATTATCATATCTAATTGCCCATTTAGGATTAGGATTATGATTTTCTTTCCATCTCCAAGCAATTTGCAATTCAGGATCTCTTAATAATCCACCATTCCCTAATTCATATAAATTGGATGCTTCGCTTAATCTAAGATATGTTAAAGAAGATTGGTTTTCTTCTTCTAACCAATTAATTAATCTTTCCCAAACACGCATTATACTTTCATGTGAAATATCGATAATTGAATTTGGATTTAGTGGTGTGTTATGAGGTGGCATTAAAAATCCTCGACCTTCTTTTCTAAAAATTTCAATTACATGAGCAACTTCTTCAAAACTAGCGTAAGTGATTTCACATAGTTCTGACATTTTACTTGGTCTACGAATTCCTCTTGAATCAGATGTACTATCTGTTAGCGTTTTAAAGATCAATTCACAAATTCGTCGTTCATTATCATTTTTTAATTCTGCATAAGCTTCTTCTGCATGCTGAGAAATTGCAAATTTCATGGATCCTATTGCTTCATAATCAGCAATCTCAATTTCTGAATTTTGATTATTTTTTTGTTTCCAATATTCAAAAGTACGCATTAGAGCGTGCTGTAGTATTGGCAATTGATCAGGATTATCCCCTACATCATTCAATAATTGATTTAATAAATGTTGATTGATTTTTGAATTCGCAACAGAAATAGGCCCAACTATGGCTTCTCTTCTTTCCTCCCTCGTCATTCTTGGAACTAAATAACTTCCTTCATTAATTGCTTCTGGTAACCCTCTAAAATCAGTACAATCTGTCAAGAAATCAGCACGCATTGTAAATACAACATAAATTGGTAAATCCGTTTGTTTGGTTGCTGCAAGCAATAAATTAATAAAGGTTACACTATCTTTTTTAACTTGTTTAGATTCATTCTCAAATTTTCTAAACCTAAATATTTCTTCAAACTGATCTACTAAAATCAAAAGATTATCTGAACTCGAATTAATTGATTGTTTAAATGCATCAGCTAGTCCACTAGTATTTCTTCTTAAAATACTTTCAGTCATCGCAACCAGTGTATCTGTATTTTCAACATCCTCTGTTTTGTGCTCACTAAAAATAGGAGTAACTAAAGACTTTGCCATATTTCCAATTGGGTCACTACCAGGACGAAATGAACAAATTTGCCAGGAGGATCCTCTGCCTGACATAAAACCACTTTGTAATGAAGGAATTAAACCCGACTTGACCAAGGAAGATTTACCACTTCCTGATGAACCAATAACAGCAATTAATCTAGATGTACGAAGCTTAGTTAATAATTCATCGGTTTGTTTTTCTCTACCAAAAAACAATATGTCTTCGTCTTCTTCAAAAGCTCGAAGTCCAGGAAATGGGTTATTTATTTGAGATTCTATAAACATATTTGATTTTCTATAAATTTAAAAATAGCTTTTCAAATGAATCAGATGGAAATTCCGATAATCCATTGATAATATCGGTACCTATTGATTTAAATTGTTCTTTAGCGGGTGTATGAGGTGCGCCTAAATAAATAGCTTTTATGGCTATTGGATTTTCCCTACCATAACCACTTATTTTTAAGAAGTCCCTCATTTTAGAACGTAACCATAATTCATTTGCTTTGCCATAATAAATAATTGCCGCATCGCAAATTTTCAAATTTTCAATATGATCATTTCTTATATCTGACTCATCTCCATGAAAAAGTGGTACTAATACTTCAAACCCACTGTCATATAAAAAATTTTCTAGTTGTCCAATTTCATTTGCATCTAATAAATCATGAATTAGATACACAATCCCTTTTAAGTCAGATTTAGAATTTGTATTTTTGTTTTCTACTATCTGTTTTTGCTGTTCTAGATCATTTTCAATAATCGCTACTTCTTTAATTTTTGCATTTTTTATTGTGGTGATTTTATCTAAGATAATTTCTTTAAAACTTTCTAATGAACTTATAATTACATCAGCACCTTCAATTCCACTTACTCCTTCCTTGATATTATTTACAAAAGATTTTTGACGTTCTTCTTTTGGTTCAAGCCCTACGGGCATCCAAATTAAGCGTTGAAGTCCCCCTTTATTACTTGAGGTGGAAGCAAGTTCATTTTGTATTTCTACAATTGACTTTTGAGTTCCTTCTGGAATTAAACCATAATTTTCTCCAATTAAGTGAATAGAGAGTTCTGTATCATTTAGAAAATTTGACACATTGCCGACTAATTCAGATTCAATAAAAGGCAGTTGTTTATTAGGATAAATCTCACAACCTCTATTTTGTAACTCTCTCCTCAAGTTGTCTCTCAGCTCTTTGGTCTCATAGCTTGATTCTGCTAAATAAACTTTTAATTTTTCGGTTGATTCGCCTTTCGTTTCTGACGTATTGCCTTCTTGAGATTCAATAGATTCTAAAAAAGCTGCAATATCATTTGCGATATCATCTAATTTATCCCAATATAAACGATCAGTTTGCTGACCACTTATTTGTGAAAGTTCTCTAATTCTTCCACTAGCAGGATCTGTTGTGAAAAATTCATATCCTAGAACATTCTGGATTATTTCTGGATGTTGGTCAATTTTTACAGGCGTTTTAACAATTTTGAAAATTCTTGCTTGATTGTTAACGTTAAATCCAATATTTTTTTCACAAACTGCATAAAATTCATTCACCTCTCTAATACACCACTCTGATTTGGTATATCTAGGGGTTATAATCGAGATCATTATGGCTACTTGAGCAAATTGGTCCACTATCTGTTGATCAAAAATATGATTTCCATGTAATTCAAGATCTCTCCAAATAACAGGCTTTCTCCCCAATACCTGTCCTAATCGTATAGCAAGCACTCTGTGAAATTCTGTTATCCAACCATTTTGTGATTCAACTAGAGATTCATCATCTAAGTGTGCATAACTTATAAATATATCTTTCTCAAATTTCATTTTAATAATTAAAATTTATTAAGTGAACTTCTTAATTTGTGTATTAAAGGCAATAATAAAAAAAGATTAAGGTCTTTATATTTTTCTTCTTCTGTTAAGTCTTCGTAAGGAATTAATTGGTCGTGTATTTTTAAAATTTCTTTAGTAATAGATTTTTCTTTTATATTCTTTGTGTATTCACCATATTGATAATTAAATACCATTTTTTCACTACTCCAACGATAGTGTTCAAGCTTTGCTAGTTGAGGGTAAAATTTAATAATATTATCTGGTGTTACGGGTGTACAATTAATAGAGTCTAATACAAATAATTTAACCTGAATATGTCTTGCAGCATATCTGTTAGATTCTTTTTTGCGAATATTTAAATTATTCCAATTCTTTTTTATGGTTGCCCATTTAGATAATTCATTAACTTCTACATTTATATTCGTTGCCATGAAAGTTAAAAATGCATTTTCAAATTCTTGTTCACTAAAATGAGTGCTATCTTCCGTAAAATAAATGATATATTTGCTCAACTTTTCAATGGTCTCATTACTGACTATTATTCCATGATTTAACTTAATCAAATAAGCAAATTCATAACAAACCGTATAATAAAAATTAATGACCCTAGATATCATGTCAATTATTTCCCCTTCCTCAATTATACTTTTACCTGTAAATACATCTGACTTTCTCCTAATGAAATGATGATTGAATTTTTCTTGAAAAACAGTTTTAAATTTATTTTTATTATGGTTAATATCATTAATTAAGTGAAAAATGGGTGTTTTTTCAGGAATGGATACTACGATTGGCAAATGAGATGGAGATGATGTATTTGAATACAGAAATTGCCTAAATGCACCCGCACTATTAATTACTGCTGCATCGGCGTCTCCAAAAACATATGCAATACTTATTTTTGATAAGTTATCAATGTATTCTTTTTTATTTGTGAAGTTGTCAAAAAAATTTGCATTCAAAAGTTTTATAGGAATTAATTCAACAAAATTTTTATGAAAGGGATATTGAAAAGTAAAATTGTCATAAAATTTATCTGCTTCTTTATCTAACAAATATATTTTTAAAGGTATGTGATTTTCATAATGGCTTAAAATTATATTTTCTAATAAAAATGACTCTGCCGTCTTATCATTTCCAATAATAGCTATGGCATTATCATCTTGGTTATTTGAATTTTTAAAATAAGCGTGTGGAGGAAAATCGTCATAAATATTTTGAGCTGCCATTTGTTCAAAATTTATAATGCGCAAATCAAAATGATTACTAGAATTATCTACATCAAAATAATCTCTAACTACATTTTTATTTTGATGATCTTTAATATGAATTAATAATTTAATGGCATCGCGATTTAAAAAAGCTGTATTGGTTTTTTCTTGGTATAAAGCTTGACTAATATTTCCAGCAATTTCAATATTTATTTCATCATTTTCGTGAACCAATATACAGGCTCTACTATTTAATAGTCCAATTAAATTATATGTTTCGATTTCAAAAGGATTTGACTGTATAAGTATTCCTCCCATTCGTTCAATTTCGTCTAAAAAAGGGGAATCTTTCTTATTAATTACAACAACAACTTTATATCCACTTAATAAAAGTTCTTTTACAATTTGATAACCAACTGCATCTAATGAAAAAACAATAATATGTTCTTTTATAAAAAATTTAATTCTATAATGTTTCCAAATTTCTTTGATTCTATTTAAAAACACCGAAATTAATCCAACAAACAAAACAATTAATGCAAGATATTTTGCAATGATAATATTAGTTTCTGTAAAAGTCGCTCTAGGGGAATTAACTGAGTATTTTAAAAGAAATATACTAATAATTGAAAACAATACATCCCAAAATTGGAAGTCCTCGCCCATCGCATTATAATATCCGGTGAATGCGAAATAGAAAACAGCTATAATAGAGAGGGTATAGAAAAGAGGAGTAAATTTTTTTAAATTCATTTTATTCATATTAAAAAATATTTTTTAATAATTCATAAATTTATTATTAATTATTAAATTTTCTAGCAATGTGTACATAATGATAATAATTTTATAATTAGCTGTTTTTTATAAATATAAAATAAAATAGAATAATTAAAGTGTTGTGTCTTATACGTATATCATCATAAAATAGGCTATAAACAACCCTTCTGTTACACTTTCTGCTACAGGCATAAAAAAACCCATTGAAAATCAATGGGTTAAGTGTTTTACTGCGGACCGGACGG
>Ga0209550_10000576_pt1 | contig 34850 bp, 34 predicted proteins | sample LauGreSuBDMM15SN_2_FD_187567 | JGI IMG/M metagenome (GOLD analysis project Ga0209550, IMG submission 187567) | Freshwater lake microbial communities from Lake Michigan, USA - Su13.BD.MM15.SN (SPAdes) (version 5) | ecosystem: Environmental > Aquatic > Freshwater > Lake | place: Lake Michigan... | reverse complement strand
AAATCTACCTAGTTTCATTGTATCATCCGTAGTTGCTGATTTGTCCCAGCACTCGCCAGTTGGTACCATCTAGACTGATCAAGCTAAAGCTCATGACGTCTGTGTTGCTGGCTGTGCCTGTGTTTGGTGTGCCACCTGCATACTTGATTGTTTGTACGCCACCACTGTTGATCTGAATGTTGGCCACACAATATGCAGTAGCACCCTGATCCACGATCAGTGTTGCACCTGTTACTCTACCTGCTGTGGCCACAACATTGGTAAAGTTCACTGTGACGTTGGCTGTGAGCGTGGCATAGAATGTTGCACTATTCACAAAGTTACAGGTCAGGTTACCACCTGAGTTTGTGACGTTGCTATAGGTTTCATAGTAGGCACTTTGCTGTACCACATTGCCGGCAACTGAAAGATTACCAGTAATGCTGATGGTATTGCCGTATGTGATTTCTTTTGATGTGGTGTTGTAGAACAGGACCTGAGCCACGTTGGCCACATCATTGCGTACTGGTGCCACAGTGAATGTGTTGGCTGTGGTTGCATTTAGATTGGCACCAGTGGCGTTTATGATGATTGAGCTGTTGGCTTGACTGGTTGTACCGGCACGGTATCCAACAGCAACAGAGTTAATGCCTTGACTGACCCAACCTGCTTCGCCACCAATGGCCACTGCGCTGTCAGCTTGTGCAACTCTGCCGGAACCAATACCAATGGCTACTGCGTAATAGCCTTGATCATTGCCAGCGTTGACGCCCAGTGCAACAGAGCCGACGCCTTGTGCTGTAGCACCTGCACCTGAGCCAAGTGCCAGTGATGTTAGACTTTGGAAATAGCTGGTCACATTGGCATTACCATATGTGCCTGCTACTGTGCTCAAGATGTTTACACCATTGGCAAACAGATAATTTGGAGATATAATATTGGCAGCAGTGATATTGCCTGTGGCAACTACAGTAGCACTATAGACTGTTAGAGCCACGTTAGCGTTGCCATTGGTGTTGATATTGGTCAGTGTGCCCAGACTGGTAATACCAGACTGAGTGGCAGTAAGCACACGACCCGCTAGGTTGCCTGTCAAAGTCGCGCCAGCCACATTGCCAGCAGTGATGTTGCCAGCTACACTTATGACACTGCCATATGTGACTTCTTTTGAAGTGGTGTTGTAGAACATGACCTGACCAACATTGGCCACATCATTTCTAACTGGCGCCACGGTGAATGTATTGGGTGTGGTTTGATTTAACTGAGCACCAGTAGCGTTTAATATAATTGAGTTGGTGGCTTGTGAGGTTTGACCAGCACCATAACCAATGGCTACTGCTTCTTGACCTTGTGAAGTTAATCCAGCGTTGTAACCGAGTGCCACTGCGAGCGAGCCTTGACTGGTTCGGCCAGCATTGAGACCAACTGCTACACTAAAAGCACCTTGTGTGGTTTGCCCAGCAGTGGAACCAATGGCCACTGATTCGGTGCCTTGACTGGTTCGACCAGCACTGTTACCAATGGCCACAGTATAGACGCCTTGTGAGCTATTACCAGCAAGATAACCAATGGCCACTGCGTTTATACCTTGTGAGGTTTGACCAGCCTTGTTACCAATGGCTACTGCTTCTTGACCTTGTGAGGCATGGCCAGCGTTGTAACCGAGTGCCACTGAGTTAGCACCTTGCGTAATATAACCAGCATAGATGCCAACTGCTACACTAAAAGCACCTTGTGTGTCGTAACCAGCACTACTACCAACAGCCACTGCTCCATAGCCTTGTATGTTTGCACCGGCTTCCTGTCCAACTGCTACACCATAAAGACCTTGTGAGGTGGTGCCAGCAGTCTCACCAATGGCCACTGCATAAAGACCTTGATTGGTTGTTCCAGCACCTTGACCAAATGCCACTGCATCACCTGCTGTGTCTCGAATCACTGCACCGTTGGGCAATGTTAGGTTACCACCTGCGTCAAAGTCCCAAAGATTAGGACCAGGGCTACCATTGGGTCCTACTGCTATTCTAACAATACCTGATCCTGGAGTAGGGTTAGCATATACTGCCGCTATGTTGCTGGTGGCATTTGCAAGATCTTCCACCCAGACACTTGATAAACCACCGTTAGCCCCAGTTGACAATGTGATCAAGTTATGATCCTCGGATGCTATAACAGCCGAGTTGCCGAATAGTGCGTTATCGGGTGTGATGACCAAATTACCTGCGGGGAATGTTAGTGTACCATCTGCGCCAAATGTCCATTGTGCTGAGTTGCCGCTGTCATCATTGCTGCCAATTTGGACGTTGCCGCCGGCAGCCAGTTTTACATACTTGATGTCGTCACCAAAGTATTGATCAAAATAAGCGTTGTTGCCGGTGTCAAGGTGTATGTGTGTGGCAACATCGCCACCACGCACTCGAATATATTGTAAATTGCCCACGCTTTCTGTGCCCGGAGCCAGGTACAGGCCACTGCTGCCCACTTGATCACCAGTGCCTACCACAGCTTGATCGTTAAAGGTCACATTGCCTGTGTTGCCACCGGCAGTGTCATATGTGATCTCACCAGTAGATGCATCATAATACATGGCATTTGCTGTGTTGGCTTGTCTTACTGGTTTGACTGTGAATGTATTGGCAGTGGTTTGATTCAAGTTGGCAGCAGTGGCATTCAATATGATTGAGTTGTTGCCTTGGTTTGTATAACCAGCACCTGTTCCAATGGCCACGGCTGCTGTACCTTGCCCAGTATAACCAGCGCTGAGACCAATGGCCACTGCGAAGTTGCCTTGAGTATTGCTACCAGCACTGGCGCCAGCGGCCACTGAGTAAGCGCCTTGTGTGCTATTACCAGCAAGGTAACCAACAGCCACCGCGGCAATGCCTTGTGTGTTTTGACCAGCCTCGTTACCAATTGCTATTGCTGAGTCACTTTGCAGGTAATTGCCAGCATACAAGCCAACTGCTACTGCTGAATTTCCTTGTGTGGTTATTCCAGCATTATATCCAATGGCCACTGCCGATTGACCTTGTGTGGTTTCACCAGCACCGGTACCAATTGCCACTGCTTCTGTGCCTTGTGTGCTGGCGCCGGCACCGGGACCAATGGCCACTGAGTTGTTGCCTTGTGTGGTCACTCCAGCATTGATACCAATTGCCACTGCTTGAGTGCCTTGTGTGGTTACTCCAGCATTGTAGCCAATGGCCACTGCCGCACCGCCTTGATTATTTGAGCCAGCACCTCGCCCAAATGCCACTGCATCACCTGCGGTATCTCGAATCACTGCACCATTTGTGAGTGTGATGCGGCCAGTGCTGATGTTGCCTGCTGTGATATTGCCAGAGGAGGGTTCAACTGTGGCATAGTTTGCATACTTTATAACGCCATCATAGGTCATTATACTCATATTACCGTTGGAGGTGATATCTTGTGTGACTACAGGTGCTGGCAAACTGGTCAATTCACTGCCGTTGCCTTTAATGTAAGCACCTGTGACGTTGCCCGACGCACCGACGTTGCCTGCTGAAATGTTGCCTGAGTATGTGGGCAGGTATGTGGCCACGTTGGCGTTGGCATAGGTGCCGGCCACTGTGCTCAAGATGTTTACACCATTGGCAAAGTTGATGTTACCTGATATGGTTAGATTACCAGCGTAATCAAAGTTCCATTGCTTGGAGTAGTAGTCGCCTGTGCGTAGAGTTACATTACCACCGTTCCACGCTATGCCATTATATCCCAATCCACCGGATATTATGGTGTTACCACCCGGTATACTACAGCCCTGGGTGTGACCTGCGGTGATGTATAAATTGGTTCCTGGACCATTGCCAAATCCGCGATTGGGCTGATCAAGGTTACCTGTGATTGTTAGGTTACCAGCAGTGATATTACCAGTATGTGTGGGCAGGTATGTGGCCACGTTGGCGTTGGCATAAACCTGTGTTTGTAATGTTGTTATCGTGCCAGCTTGTGTGGCTGCATTGGAGAACAGCGTAGTAATATTTGTTGTGGCAGTGCCCAAGTTGGCATCTAGCGTGGTAACACGCCCATTGGCAAAAGTTTGGTAAGCACCAATGTTGGCATTGATAGTATTGATACCAGTTGCTTGTGTGGCTGCATTAGTGAACAATGTGGTGATGTTTGTTGTGGCAGTGCCAAGGTTGGCATCAAGGGTGGTAATTCTTGCATTGGCTGCTGTGACATTGCTGGTGATATTGCCCAACCAAGTTACCACGGTCGCACTAAAACTGGCGTTGTTGCCCAGCGCATTTCCCAATTCTATCAAGGTGTCCAGTGCACCAGGTGCGCCTGCAACCAAGGTACCAATGTTGGCACTGAGTGACTGTATTGCACTATTGGCTGCTGTGATATTTGCTCGTAGGGCACTGATTGCACTATTGGCCGCAGTTACATTGGCATTGATAGTGTTAATGCCAGTGGCCTGTGCGGCTGCATTAGTGAACAATGTGGTGATGTTGGTTGTGGCAGTGCCTAGATTAGCATTGATAGTGTTAATGCTTGTGGCTTGCGTGGCTGCATTGGCAGTTAACGCAGTCACAGCTGAGTTGGCTGCAGATATATTTGCATTGATAGTGGCAATGCCAGTTGCCTGTGTGGCTGCATTGGACAACAAATATGTGATATCTGTTGTGGCAGTACCCAGGTTAGCATCAAGAGTTGTAATGCCAGTTGCTTGTGTGGCTGCATTAGTGAACAATGTGGTGATGTTGGTGGTGGCAGTGCCCAGGTTAGCATTGATAGTGTTAATGCTTGTATTGGCTGCTGTTACATTGGCCCGTACTCCAGCAACGGCAGCATTGGCTGCAGATATATTTGCATTGATAGCAGTCAGTAAACTGTAGTCAACTGCTCCTGGTGCGCCAGTATTGCCTTGTATGCCTTGTGTGCCCTGTGCGCCAGTATTGCCTTGTATGCCTTGTGTGCCCTGTGCGCCTGTGTTGCCCTGTATGCCTTGTGATCCTTGTATGCCTTGTGGACCAAATATTGGCCCCACATCATTCCATGATGTGGTAATGGTATTCCAAATATATAGATTGCCCACGCTGCTTACGATATAACCTTGGCCGGCTGATCCAGATCCGGGCAGTCCAGCCGGAGTAGCAACGTTACCAACCAAGGTCACGCTCACGCCCTGTGCGCCTGTATTTCCTTGTATACCCTGTATGCCTTGTGATCCTTGTGGCCCTGCATTGCCCTGTATGCCTTGTGATCCTTGTGGCCCTGTATTGCCCTGTGTGCCTTGGATGCCTTGTGACGCTGAGAATCCGCCCGGTGTTACACCGTCCTGGATACGTATGGTGTTGAGCCCTGTGTCAATAACAATGGAACCAACTGGTCCTGTATAGTTTGCTGCGGCTGAAGTATTACCGCGTTTGAATAGTACTTCTCTAATTTGTATATTTGCTGTGGTCATTATTAGATGACTCCTGAATCTATGATGCCATCGTTTAGCTCTAGGTCTTGTGCTATGCTCTGATAGTATGCTGGCAATACTTGTAGTGTCAGTCGCACTTCATGATTGTCATCAATATAAAGTGGTTGTAGTGCATTGGTTGTGGTATTGACCAATCTGGCAGTGAGCCAGTAATATCTCTGGTCTAGCAAATTTACCGTGTCAACTGGGATAGTAAACTGCCCAAGTCCTTGAGTCCATGTAAATGCAGACACAGCAAATACCGACACAGTCAATCCATTTTCATAGTCTTGGATGCCAATTTCTATGGTGTAGCCTGTTAGATCAACACTTTTTTGATCTTGATTTTTAGTCACGACGTGGATGGGGTTATCAATGCCCTGATAGATTTTTATAGGTCTGCTGTACACGATCCTGTTCCTTGTTGTGAAGATAGCAGGATCTATGACCTGAATTTCCAGTATATTTTTGTAAGAAAAAACTTCAATTGTTTGCATAGGATACCATCTGTATCCAGTATTTATGGACAAACAATAATACTTAGGTTAGTACAAAATGCCCTATAAATACTGCATGAAACAAGATATAGAAGTCATTCCTAGCGCATGGAAAGGACATCGTGGGTTTGCACACTGGTTGGTACAGCTGGTACAGCCCAAAATCACAGTTGAACTTGGTGTGGACTACGGGTATAGCACGTTTGTTTTGGCCGAAAACAACCCCGGGCAAGTGTACGGAATTGACACGTTTGAGGGCGATGCGCATGCTGGACAACGAGACCTAGCACAGTATCAGTCTGTTACAGACTTTAAAACCACAAATGGATTTGACAATGTGCAGCTGATCAAAGATACGTTTGACAATGTGAATGCAACCTGGACTGAGCAAATTGATATCTTGCACATCGACGGCCTACACACAGGAGATGCAGTTACTCACGACGTGATAAACTGGAGTAGATTTTTTCATGACAAAACTGTGGTGCTCATGCATGATGTGATGAGTTTTGATGATGTGGAACGTGTGTTCCAAAACATTCCACAATCAAAAATTAGATTTGTACACTCTGGTGGACTAGGGATCTTGTGCCAAGACAAAAGCGTTATTGAAGCTATCAAGCAGCACTGGTCTGACGATGCATTCTATGAACACGAACTACTGGACGATGCTAAACTGCCACTGATCACAAAACGCTATTCTGACGATCGTAACGTTCGTCTTAGCCAGCCTTAGCCTGGCTGTCACCTGGTGCTACTCTATAGTTGTCTTCTACTGAGTCAGGTGTGCTGACTTCTATGATTGTGCCAGATTCCTGGCAAACCAGCTGGTGTGGCTTGCAGGGTTCATTGTGCCAGACATCACCGGGTTTGAGATGCTGTGAATGCTCTTGTGCTGTTTTTGTATCAATCCATTTGACAATAAATTCACCGTCTAGCACATACCAGGTTTCTTCTTTGAACTGATGAAAATGCATGCTGAACTTGGCACCAGTATTAAACTTCATCAGTTTGCCACAATACCGGTCGTTGGTTGCCCAAATGTTCTCATGGCCCCAACCTTTTTCCACAAAGCCTTCTAGTCTCATTTGATTTCCTCCAAGCGTGGTGCGTATACACCTACATGTTGAACTGTCACTGCAGACGCCTTGATTGCAAACTTTATCGCCTCAGGCATGTGATTTGTCTGCAAAAACCTGTACACAAGAGCCGCTAAAAACGTATCTCCTGCTCCGCATACATCAGTTACATCTCCCACTGCCTCTGCAGGATAAACCCAACCATTCCATCTTGCACCATGATGTCCCTGTGTGACAATCAAATGATCATCTTGGGGATGATGGCTGGTAGCACGACTCTGCTCCAGTGCATTGATCTTTACATAGCAGCCGCCCATGCGGGCCAGGTCTGTTTTCTTTGTGTCAATAAAGATTGGCACTTTTACTTCTCGAACCAACTCTTCAATCAGTTCATAGGTCACTGTGCCTTTGTTGTAGTCCGAAATAACCACAGCATCATACACATCAGGAATGGCTGTTTCAAACACAATAGGTTTGCTTTCCACATCTTCATCTAGCCTCATGAGATGCTGTTTGCTACGCTCATCAATCAAGCGTTTTTTCTTGCTGGGTGCTCCGTGCAAGAAGTTGACTGTGCATCCTAGTGCTTCTAGATTCTTGCGCACGTTGCCAGCCATACCATCTTTGTGGATGCTGTACAAAGGCACAAACACCGGCACAGGTGCTTCGGGACTGATGCGATCTACCCGACCATAGGTGTAGATATCGTTGCAATCATCACCGATCAGTAATACGTTGAATAGTTTTGGTTGTTGAGTACTCATTGATTCTTTCGAAAAATTCAATTTGGCCACAGTGTTCTTCGCCAATTATTGGCCGATTCCTGTAGTCACTGCCTTTGACCATGATGTCTGGCTCGTGTAATATAATTATGTGTTCCAGCTCGTCGGCTGTATCAAATATTTTCACAGCATCAACTGAGCGTAGATTTTCTAGTAATAGTTTACGCTCATCTTGATTGTGTATAGGACGGTCTGCTCCTTTGAGCTGTCGCACTCTGCGATCGCTGTCGATTGCTACCAGTAGATGGTGCCCTAGGCTCTGTGCATAGTTGAGTAGTTTGATATGTCCGACATGCACAATGTCAAACGTGCCGTTGACGAATATTTTCATATGTTTGGCGGAAACGGAGAGATTCGAACTCTCGGTACATATTACTACGTACGACAGGTTAGCAACCTGCTGCCTTCGACCACTCGGCCACGTTTCCAATCTAAATTTATTATACTTAGTTTAATCAATGCTGTCAATCATTAATTAAAATGATATTTTCCAAAACTTCGTCTATTGTTAAATCATGCCAGATCCATCGAAAAAGTTCTCTAGTGGCAGCAATTTGTGATCGCCCAACACTGTGTATTTCATTAGTTGATAACACATAAGCTTCATCTGGTAATGCGCGAAAACACGATGCTACCCGTAGTTGACGTGTATCGTATTTCACAACCAATGAATCCCCCGGCGGTGTGTCAGGTGCGTGATTGTTGTTTTTAAGTTCCCAGAAAAATGTTAGATTATTTGTAGTATTAATATAGTAGTTGATTGCAGTCCTAGCCCCATCAACATGAGGAAATGCCCCACTATGTTCAATACGTGCGTAATGTATACTATCCGGTTGTTGTTTAAACTGAATTTTTTTTGAGTACTGTTCGCGAAAATAAAGTTTATCAGCAATTTCGTAAGCACGGTATTCTTCACCATATACTTCAATGACTTGGCCATTTACTATCCGACTCATATCAATTGGCGGTAAGATAAAATCAAGTTTTTTAAAATAAGTTTTCATGCAGTACCTCAGTTGCCCATCTAATAGTTATAGCTAAACGGATGTCTGACGTTTGATTAATCACACTGTGAGGTATTGAGGTATTGATTATAACCGGTTGAGTCAAGTAATATCTGTCAAATTCTACCATGCTTTCTGTAGGGTAAATGTCTAGTATTGCATCCGGGGTCACTTCTACTGGTAAATCTTGTAATTGTTTAGTAGATTTATAAAATGCAGTATACACTTCATCACAATTATATAATGGAAAATTTAATGCAAATGCCTGCTTATGCCCTAAATCAGTGTGTATTGGGAATTTGTCGGTTGGTAATGAGCTTACCAATGCAATCTGAGAAATATCGTTCCAGCTGCCAAATTTTTCTACAGTCTGTTTGCAATTTGGGATACTGTTAAAGAAGGCTTTTGGTACGGTCCAAAAACCATGCTTGTTACACAAAGTCTGGGGAAGTTTTTTATATATGAGTTTTGTTAGATCTTGATATCCCGGCACCTCAACAAAACGATAGGTAAAGACTTGATGCATTTATTTCTGGTACCCCTGGCGAGAATCGAACTCACATGAACCAATTATCTGTTGCTTACGGGATATAAATCCGCCGTTTTACCATTAAACTACAGGGGCATTGTTTGGTGCGACTGACCGGAATCGAACCGGTACACCTTGCGGCGAGAGATTTTAAGTCTCTTGTGTCTACCTATTTCACCACAGTCGCAGATTTACAAATACATTATCGTATTCGTAATCGTATGCTGTGGAATGCCTTGTAGTTCATGTAGATATAATAGCTTGAATAATTATTTATGTCAATTCAGACTGGTCAATTTCTAACCAGGTGTGATCGCCCATGTACTTGACCTGTGCTTGATACTCGTAGTCATCTGGTGCAGAGCTTGACCAATCGTTTGGGCCATGTTGTGTCAACAATGTGTGCTGTTTGCGTTGATCCCAGACCAACCAGTAAACATTGCCCATAACAGGTTGAAAAGCATATACCGCGGCATGCACTGCATCAGTTATGTCTAGTCGTCGTTTGATATCCCGTGCTTGTTTTTCTAGTACCGCTACCAGTTCCATGATGCGATCATATTCCTGCTGGGCATACATCCTGGCATGATTGATCATTAGATCTTTTTGCTTGGTAACAGGCACCATTTCAAACTTGGGACCACCTGCCTCAGTTGGGTAAGGTGTTACATTGCGATTGAAAAAGGGAATCAGCGAACCACCTACGTCTGCATCGTAACTGTCTCTACCCTTGGCAATGTTAGATCGCTTTGTCATTGTATCCTTTGGTCCGGCGCACAGGAATCGAACCCGTATTCGCAAGGTAGAAGCTTGCTGTATTATCCATTATACTAACGCCAGGTATTTGGTGGGCTGACTTGGAATTGAACCAAGACTCAACGAATTATGAGTTCGCTGCTTTACCATTAAGCTATCAGCCCTAGACTGTATTATATCTTACTTTTTGGTTAAGGTCAACCAGGTCTGCGTGGTCTGATTGGTTCTACAGTTTGGGCGGGCTGTATGGGCTGTCTAGTTTGCCTGCCTATACCAGGCGCAGGTGTAGCTGGTGATTGAGCAACTGGAGCAACAGATTGTGGTTTCTGAACTGGCGCAGGCTGAGCAACCGGAGTAGATTTTTTCACTGGAGTGGGCGCAGGAGCACCGCCAGCTGGAGCTGCCTTGGTCTTAGGATACTCTTTTTTCAACTTGGTCATCACAGACTTGGTATTTTTGTCATCAGCAAACATGTTCATGACCAATTGGTACATCTCAGGTACGGTGTCTGGGTCTGTACCTTGTTGTCTTGAAAAATCAACACAAAATTCTAAAACACTTTGTTCAAATTCGGCAGTAACTTGTGGAGTTACCTTACCAGTTGGTGCGTCAGGCAATGTTACCGCTGGTTCTTTAAAAGGAGCCAGTGTAACCTGTGTTAGAATCTGGCGAGCAGACTTTGTGGTATCGCTACTCACAATGTAAACACCAATACCTTTGTACACATGGCGCACAAGATCATTTACATCACGAAAGTAGTGTAGTTGTCCTGCTGCAAAGTTCATGATCATAATGCCATCAAATTCTGATGTAGCTTTGTAAGCCTCGTAGTTGGCTTTTATATAAGCATCACGCAGATCTGTGCCGGCGGCAAATGCACTGACTAGGTCCGAAATGCTGGCACCCGATTCACTAAACATGTAGCCAAACAGTTCTTTTCCAAAGGTCTTGCGCTGAGCGTCGCTCATGTTAGATGCTAATGTAGTTAAACCTGCTAGGCCAACACCATTGGGTGCCACAACCGATAACTTAGCCTTGATATTTCTTTCTATTATTTTTGCAACATCATCGTATTTGATCAGGCCGCCTTCACCTAATCGTCCACCACCAGAACTGACTTCTTTACCAGCTGATGCTTTAACTTCAATGATTTGATCACCAATGTTCAAGTCGCCTTTGCCATTGATTCGAATGTGTGGGCTCATAACGGCCAGCGCAAATTCGCCTGGGCCTTTAGCACTGCCAAATGTTTCACGTTTCAAGCGATTGAACACAGCTACTACAAACTTACCACCAGTTAATAGATCAGTAAAATCAACACGATTACCACTCAGCATCTTGTCAATATCAACATACCCTGTGGGGAATCCGTTGATAAAATCATGCTTTTCTTGAAAGGTACCAGGGGTGTCAATGATAATCTGGGTGATTAGGTCTACGTAACCTTTGGTATCTGTGTCACGCTCTAGGGTGCCAGCAATACGATCTGTTAGACCACTCTGATTAAGCACTGTGTAGATCTTGTCTAACAGCTCTTCGTCCTGAGTTTTTTTAACCTGGTCAATGATATCTTTACGCAGGCTGTTAACATCAGCTTCAAATAGTTTGTTTGTTATAGAGATTAAATCACGCATAGTAGTGTATTTAGTCTTGGATAAAATGAAAGTCCTTGTCCAGCCATGCATACATGATGTCTTCTTGACGCAGATACCCGTACTTGTTTAGACTGTTTTTCATGCTGTCGTTTAACAGATTTTTAGCAGCCAGATCGTTCCAGCTGGTATCTGCAGGGTCCATTGGTTCATGATCTGTTTTGTACACTGCTATATGCAACCACGGATCTGCTGCTTCTTTGAGAAAGTATGCATCTCTGCAGTCAAAGCCGTTCACAGCCAGCATGTACACCATGCTTAAAAAATTATGGTTAAAATACGCATAGTTGTGATTGCGCACAACCAAGCGATTGTTTACATAACCGGATTGATAGGGAATACCAATATAGAGCATGCCATTGGTAACCATTTGCTCGTTCCAGAGCTTGAGCGTGTTCAGTGGATTGGTAGCATACTGGAAACTGTTATGGCACCAGATCATATCCACTGGACGACTCAACACTCGGCGTTCAAAGTTGCCTTCAATTATGTTCACAGAGTCTGGTAGCATTTCTTTGTTGATCTGCCGGACGTTTTTATCCACTGCATAGCAACGATAGTTTCGTGGTCGAATAGTTTCTGTGATATTACCTTGCTCATCTTCAACGATCTCAATATACTCATTGCGAGCCCACCAGTTGATGTCTAGACCTTCGCCACAGCCCATGTCAGCCACGCTGGTTAAGCTGTCCATGAAGTCGTCGTAGTTGGATACCAGCTCTAGTACTTTTAGACTATGCTGGTGACTCTGATGTGCGTTGTTAAAGCGATCCATGTGTTAGTATCTCTATGATTACTTGTTCTTTTAGTTCTTTTAGCTTTGGCTCAAGTTGGTAGTATGCTTCTGCTATTTCTGCATCACTGCCCCAGGAACGTTGTGTGTTCAAGTGGTGTGCCCACTTAGCACAAGAATCTTTAAGTAACTGTATGTCAACTGTGTTCTGGCGAGGACGAGCCTTCCAGCAAAGATCAAACTCTGTTAATAGTTCATCTGCTCTGTCTTGCCAATTGGTCATACTGTTACATCTTCCATTCCTGCTGTGCGAAGTCTTACCACATGTCCTAGCATGAAGTTCTTGCTTTCAAGACCTTTCATTACACCTAGCCATTTGTTGCGTAGCAGAGCCACTTCATTGATGATGGTTTCAAAGTCAATCACTTCGTCTTCTCCGTCCACGTACTTTTCAGCATCTCTACTGGTCAGCGCACGGGCATAGCTTTCTAGGTATTTTTGGAAATGTTTTCTTCGAATCTTCCGCAGTTGTATATTTAAGAAATTTAATACCGCTTCAATTTCTTGTAGTTGGTTGAAACGATGTTCAGTGATACCAGGCAGATTAGCCAGGCCTTTTTCCACAAGCCCGGCTATCCTTACATCATTTTTTGCACTGCCTAACTCACCTTCGTAATAGTTAATAAACCCTGGAATTTCCCCAAGGTTCCCAACTATTTTGTTATACCACATCAGTCGTCACCGTAGTCGTAGTCAATTTCTTCCTCATCTGGATCCTCGGCATCGAGATCCAGATATTCTTCACTGGCTCTTTTAAGGTATGAATCTGCGCCAGCAATCTGTTTGAGATCTTCTTCACTTACGCCACTGTCGTTTAGTATACTAAACACATGATCAGCGGCAGCTTGACGATCTTTGCTAGGCACATATTCTTTCATGATGGTATATGCGTCAATCAATGCATCAATTTCAATACTCATTCTACTGTTTCCTCTACAAGTTCAGCAGTGACTTTGTGTGGATTAGCTTCAAAGTCTGCCATCACTTTATCCAGTGATCCGTCGTCGTTGCGTTCCCAGGCCTTACGGAACTGTTTGATAACTGTACCGTCTGCTAGGGTGTATTTAAGACTATTGCCTTCCTTCTGCAATAATCCTTTAGATTCCATCATGTCTGTTAGGCCCGAGTACGGGCTCATGCCAGATTCGTATGGAATCTTAACTTGTACTGATTCAAACGGTTTGGCATAGCGAGTTTTCATGACCTTGCAAGCGGCACGAATACCTTTTACTTCTGAAATCTTGTTGCCGTCTTCATCTTCTTTGAGCTTGAGTTTACGCATGGCAACAACAATACTACTCGCATATATAAAGCCTTGTCCACCTGAGATCTTGTCGTCAGGATCAAACATGTCCTGGCTTGCATAGGTGTGTGCTGTACATACCAGGCCTAGATTCAAGTTACCAAACATGTTCACACAGTTACGAACCAATGCAGCCAGTGCTTTGGGTTTACGACCCATGTCACCTTTCATGTCACCTGCTTCAAACTGGTTAACGTCTGTTGGCGTCAGCAACATACCCAATGAGTCAACCACAAACAATACCTTAGGACGGTCTGCCTCTGACATGGTTTTGTATTCCTTGACAAATTCGCTAATCATCTTGGCCACATCATCAATCATGGCCATGTTAAGTTTCAACAACTTGTCTTCTGCTGTGTCTACACCAAGTGCGTGTAACCATTTCTCATCAAGAGCGTTTTCGCTATCAATAAGGATTGGGTAGATACCTTGCTGTTGTGCATGACGAATCAAGTTACCTGAACAGATAAATGATTTGCCTGCACCCGATTCACCTGCAAACACAGTGACCTTGCCCATTGGAATACCTTTATTAAAGTTTCCAGAGATAAGATAGTTTAGTGTATAGTTGCCTGTAGATATCCAGGTATCTGGATCGTTAAAGCCCACGGAAATACCGTCAATGCTTTTTGTAATGCTTTTCCTGAACTTGCTCAGGTCAAATGGTTTTGCCATAGTTGATTCCTCTTGTCATTAGTATAGTTGATAATCTGGGCATACACAACGGTGTAGAGGCCCAAATTGTGTTTAAGACTTCTGACGATTACGAATCATTGCCAAAATGTCTTCTGCACGTTGGCTAGATGCGGCTGGTTTTGCAACAGGCTCTTCTGCTTCTGGTACTTCAACAGGTGCGGGCTTGGCAACAGGTGCTGCCTTGGCAGGAACATCGTCCTCAGCATCATGTGCTGCCGGTGCGCTTGCTGACGATGCATTATTGTTCTGTAAGCCCGGTGGCTTGTAGTAAGCACCCCAACGTTCTGGATCATATGCTTGACCGTCAACGCTGGCTTCAAACATTTCTTTGATAACTTTAAGCTCAACATCAGTTGGCTTTTTAGGCAAGAAGTCTGTCAGGTTAAACAAGCCATGTGTATCAATTGCGGATTGTTCATTTGCTATAAGTGCAGATTCTTTACGAGCCCAGCTAGAAGTGCTGTAGTCAGCATAACCACCTTTGGAAGTTTTCTTGATAGTGAAATCAAGACCTCCGGTGTAGTCTGTTGGCATATTTTCCATCTCTGGATCCATTAACGCATTCTTAATCAAGTTAAAAATTTGTGGACTGATCACAAAACGACGGATTGGATTCTCTGGAGTCTTGTCATCGCCAATTGGGTTCTCACGAACAAAACCCTGGAACAGGTAAGACTTCTTCTTCCAGTACTTACGGCCCATTTCTTCTAGTGCCGCATCTTTAAACCAAGTACGTACTTCAGCAAGTACAGGACATGCTTCGCCATACATTTCCACGCATGGAACTTGTACAACAATAGGTTTGCTGTCTGCTTGACCTTTGATGCCTGCAAAAGGCAATCGGATCATGAGTCGTTCGACCCAGAAGAAAGAATTTTTGGAGTTGCCGTCTGGAAGGAAACGGACTTTTGCGCTTGTACCTTCGGCTATGTTCCAATGCGCATAAATTGCATTGTCGCCTCCAGTTTGATTACCGCCTTGACGGCTCTCGGCTGCTTGTAGTTTTGCACGGATTTCGGCTAATGTAGTTGCCATGATGTTTTCTCCTTAATGAAAGTTTTAAATGTGCCATGATAGTTTGTTTGCGCACACCTTGTAGTATACGCACTTTTATTTAGTCTTGCAAGAGGCTTTTGATCTTATTTTATCAAAAACGATTGAATGCCCGAAAGTCGTTTGATTATTGCCAATTCTTCACTGACCACGGGTTGACCCGTTCCGGGTGCCGCAGTTGGTTCTGGAGGTGGTGGTGCTGCTGCCGGAGTTTGAGCTGGTATGGCCTGATCCATTTCTGCAGCATCGCTCAATCCAAGTTTATCATACAGTCCGGGCATCTCTTGCTTCATGAAATGTTTTACCACATCACGGGCATCTGCTCTAGGACCTTCGTTGTCGGCCAAGTCGCCTAGACGATCAAACAGTTCGTCGTCACCAATAAGATTATACAGGGCACTGGTAGCGTTTTCAGCATCAGTGCCCACTTCCATTGGATTTGCCATGAGTGTTTTTAGTTGTTCTAGATCTTCTGGAGTTTCTGGTAATGCCCATGTACCTTCCATGATCTCGGAGCCTGAGTCAAAGTCAATATAATTAATTTCGTTTTCGCCGATTCGTAATCCTTCTTTGAGATTGCGTAGGTCGCGTAGATAGTGTGTGGCTAACTTAACTGCCAGTGCTTGATTTTCTTTTAGAGTTTGGTCACTGTCTTCTGTTACATTGTTGTAATTGGTTGCCCAGTGTTTGGCAAACTCTGAAATTTCAGGATTTGCTAATGCACGTTGAGCAATGTCTTCTAACACTTTTACTACCAGGTCTGTTGGATGTAAAAATGTTAATGCCTTGATATATTCATCCATGCCTTCGTTGGCTAACAATTTTAAAGGCAAACGGTTTTCTACGACGGAACGCACTGTGTCAATTTGTTTTTGTTTTGCTTGCTCATGTAGCTGATATGCTTTGTGTACCAGTGGGAGTGCTGCCGTCATGCGATCATCAAATATTTTTTTGACGAATTTTTCTTTCATGCTGTTAACATCTACTTCGTCTAGTTGTTGTGCCTGTGGTTCAAAACTTTCAACAAATGATCGATATGCTTTTGCACCTTTGAGGTGATTCAGTTGTCGGTGCATGCCATGATAATAACTTGTTGCTGCCTCTACCATACCATTGGCAGTGCTGTCTTCAAATGTGCGATTACGCATTCCGCGAACAAAGCGACTTAGTTCAGTCATTTCCTGGACCATGACATTCAGGTGTTGGCCTACATCATCGTAAGGCACTCCACCTTCTGCGATATGGCGAGCCATTGCTCTTGCGCCAGCCAACTTGTTATGTTGCATCTTGAAACGTTCGCCTTGGTCGTTTTCTACATAGATTGCATTGATATGTCTGGCTCGGCTTCCACGAACTTCTGTGTTCACGCTTTCGGTGTGTACGATCCTGATACGTGCGGCACCAACATTTTCAAAGCTGGTCATTGGAGTTCCGTACATGCGGCTTTCTGTAACTTTGACATCTTGGGTGCCTAGGGTGCTGTCTGCTTTGCTCACTTGTTTTAGATCCTTAATATGTAGATTACTTCGACTGATGTCTCGAGTGTCGAATGTCAATAGATTACGTCTGGCAAAATAGCGTAGTTCGTGTAAGAACTCATACCATTCTTTGCGCTGTACATCATCTAGCTTTTCGCTGATGTTTCTGCTGAAATAGATTTTTAGGCTGTTTTCGTCGATCAGGCTGAGTGTGATATTACCAAAGTTTTCGCCGTCCTTGCTAACATAGTCAAAATTGAAGAATCGTGCTTCTTCTGGATTTGGAGTTGCTTTAGCAGTTTCGTTGCCTAAGTTAACATTCTCAAATCTACTACGGACTTTTTCAAATAAATCTTCGGCAATTTTTTCTATTTCGCGTGACATTGTATTGGTTTCCTAATGCTGTATTTAGCCTATTACCAACCAGATCCTGTTGACATCACAAACGGCATGGGCTCTACATAGTCAGTGAGCGCATCACGCAGTTCGTTATCCAGCTGACTATCAAACTCTTTGAGCAGTTGCACCATGCGTACTACCAGTAGCGTGGCCATGACTAGATCGTCAGTTTCGCCCAGTTTTGCCGCATAACTTACTCCATGGGCAACAAAGGTTTTAAGCTCGCTGATTAGATTTGAGCTTGCAATAGTCATTTTTTTAGTTTCAACCAGGCTCTTGAATTTAGAACAAACTGCCAGCTTGGTTTTGTTTGTGGTTGTAAATCCCTTGCGGTGGCTTCTGCTACTGCCTATTCTTGCGGGCTCACTAAGGAATATGCCCGGTATGTTTTCTTCACCAACTTCGCTGATAGCAACCAGTGCGGCTTCGCCCAGGGTATTGTTTTCCACGGAGTAGTAAACGCTGGTATTATCTGTAGCACTTACTAGATAGCTGGTAATTTCTTTGAGTATGGCCACTTGCCGTTGCACAGGTGTTTTATTATGCTGCCACTCAGCTACCTGTTTTAATCCCGGCAATTCAAATACTTGTATTGCACTTGGGTCGCCACCTGTGCCCAGGCTAGGATCTAGCCCAACAACATAGGTACAGCCACGTTGTGGCTTTTTGTACCAGCGTACCTGTCCTTGTTTTTCAATTGGTTCAATACCACCCATTTCAAACAGTACAACAGCATTGATCAAGGTCTCATCAAAGATCAAGAACTCGCATTCCATTTCACGTCGGAAACGCTCTTCCCCTAGTTGCGATTTCATTTCGCCTGCCCACTTCTCATCACGGTCTGGATGTTCTCTCCAGTTACTACGGAATCCTTTGAATCCGTTTGCGCCTAGTTCTGTTTCATTTCCAAACTCGTCCACGCACTTGTTAGCACCTTTCCAGATCAGCGCAAACTGGTCTTCGTCTGAGTTTGGTGTGCTGGTGATAATACACTTACCACCTGTTGCCAGTGTAGGTGTAATGGATGTCCAGAAGTCCTTGGCAATAGTTGGTCGCACAAATGCAAACTCGTCACAGTAGAGAAGTGAAATACTCATACCACGACCTGTATTTTCTGTAGTTGTTTGCGCCACAATACGTGATCCGTTTTCAAAATCAATTGAGCCTTTGTTATAGGAGGTGACACCTGCTCGTATAAAATCAGGACAGTTTTCATAAGCATATCGCACACGTTGCATGATCTCCTGTGCGCCTAGATACTTGTGTGCCGCTACTAAAATTGTAGAATCCGGTACGAACATTGCGTACCATAATAAATACCCTGCCGCACTGGTTGATTTCCCCGTTTGTCTAGGCATCAGGCTGATAGAGAATCTATAATTGTGGTAGGTGTCAATCAATCTTTCTTGGTACTCAAACGGATGATACTGTATGCTACCCTTGGTAGGATGCTGTATATGGAAGTAGTTGTCCATGAAATACATCGGACCCGTTACTGGATCTGCACATTTTGCTAACTCGCGTATTTGTAGCTCAGTGTAGCTTTCAATTTGGTGAGCCTTTTTAACAATTACGTTTTCTAAACTTTTTGACATATAAGTATTTAACATGAATTGCCTACTCTTAAATTCTAATTTTGAGCCAATCAGCATTCTACCGCTGAGTATTATCAATTGGCAACACGCCATCAAGCTGATGTTCTTGGACCGTATCACGGTGTTGGAAACCTACGACAATCATGTTGCTCGTAGTGCTAACTTGACAATTCATTATCCTGCTGTTGCTGTAACCAAGAACTACTTCAACAACAAACGTGGTGTACGCTTCAGTCGTGCTCACTTGTACCTGCGTGACCTGTATCAATGCCAGTACTGCGGTGATACATTCCCTGGAGGCGAACTGACCATTGACCACATGATTCCACGTGCAAATGGTGGTAAAACCACGTGGGAAAATAGCGTAGCTGCCTGTAAACCGTGTAATCATAAAAAAGGTACAAAGCTATGGAAGCCTATGCGCATGCCCTACAAGCCAGACTACTACAACCTAGTGGCCAAATGGAAACATCGTCCTGTGCATATAGAGCACCCAAGCTGGTATCAGTATCTAGGTATTGATGAAAAACAAATTGCCACTGGCTAGACTGGTTTTTCGCCTGTTAGATAAGGAAGGCTAAACCATAAACGAAACCACTCAGGTGTACCTGGTTCTATGTTATGTTGTTTTTCTAGCTGTTGTTTTTCAGTGCCAGTTACGCTGATGTTTATTCCAGTGTACTGCGACCAGTCTGGTTTTTGATCTACTCCGCTGAGTCGACGTAGCTCATTGATTGGATCTGTCATTTGCCAAACCATAGAGCAAACCACGCAGGAGTGCCTGGTTTGATGCCTTGCTCGCGCATCATCCGGGCTTTATCATTTTGTGGATTGTCTTTTTGCCAGGCCTGCAGTTGTGAAAAATCACGCTTGGGTGCTTCATGTCCTTGCGCGATCTGAAAGATAGGATCGTTTGGATCTAGCACAGCATCTTCATGTCCTGTGGTGTTTTCTGCTAGGCCAAAATCTGACCTAGTGAATACACGTTGTCTCATACAGGGCTATAGGGATTACGAAAACGGTCATGGCCGTCGTCCTCGGGATACACAGGATAATCGTTTGGGTTCATTATTCGGCTGAGCCTTTGCATTTGGCACGTTTGGCATTGGTCAATGCACCGTAATCCACAGGCCAAATTTGTCCGCCCGGTACTTCTTTAGCATTAGCAGGGAATGCAAACGCCACACCTGATGCTTTTTCAACAGCATCTAAACTAACACGCATTGCAACTAGATTGTTACCTTGTCCGCCTTCGTGCTTGAAAGCAAACGCCATTACTTCACCTGTCACAGTGTCTGTCACAATTTTGTAGAACATACGAGGTACTACAACGCCATTGGCGCCAATGGTCTTGTCACCATCGCCATATATAGCTCCAACGTATACCACAAGAGTGTGTCCACGTTGCACTGCCCACCCACGGGTTGCAGTTTCCAACAACTTCCAGATTCCACGATTTAGACCAGGCAGCTGGGGATACATGTTTGTTAACAAAAAACTTTCTTTCTCCGCACGGTCATTGAAGCTCATGTCACCATTGGGTGCCACATGGCCAATGTCGTAGCCTGACTTGGCATAGTCGCTGAGTTCAGCGCGAGATCTTTTGGGAATACTTTGGTCTGCCGCAAAGCTGTTTGAACGTGGTACGCAACCTAGTGCGTTCTGTGGAGTTAGTGTGTAGCTGACCCAAACAGGAATACGTGCAGCCGGATCATTTAATGTAACGTAGGCATGGCGGCAGATGCCTGTGCCAGGCTTTTTGGTCTGTGGAAAACCGTAAGGTGCATGTACTGAACAACTGGCCATTGCCTGTGGTGGCCATTGTTCCCAGGCTTGTGCTGTGGTTGCAAATAGTGTGATTGCCAGTATCGATAATAACTTCTTCATTGAATTCTTTCAGGTTAAATGTTACCAGCTACGACACGACCAGTAACGGGCCTTATGGCGAGGTCCTGGATTAGCGCAGTTGTGGCGAGCACGAAAGCTCTTACGGCGTTTAGGATTTGATTTTTTAATACGCATGGTCTTATCACCAAAGTTAACCTTAACAATGTTGCCGTTGGGTTTGCGTACATAAACTTTAGATTTTTTTACATCACCTGCCATTTTCTTACCCAATGGCACTTCACGGCCGTGATACTTAGCCTCGTTAATTTTTTCTTCGTCCTCTTCATGGTCAATGTCTTTTCTGAACCATTCACGAGGGTCATGCTTTCTATGATAAGGAGCAAATGCATTTCCGTGTATGGGACTTAGTACCCCTTCGTCTCCATTGATCGGGCTGGTACTATCATTGGACGCATACATGTTTGAATTTTCAAACATATAACCAGCTTTGGTCATGATTTCTTCAGCATGCTCATCTAGGTCAATGATAATGCTACCGTCCGCTTGAATCTCTGTGACTACTGTTTCTATCAGTGTATCGGTGTCTATTTCAATGTCAAAATAGTCGCCTGGCACAGGGTTGTCTGCGCTATACTCTGCTTCGGCTAGGTAGTCTCTGAGAGATTTCATATCAGTTCCTTACTTTGATACTATCGTAAAGTCTTGCTAATTTACCTTCCAGGCGAACAGCATCTTCAGTTGCCATTGGATTGTCACCTGCTTTAGGCATGCCAGCATACTGTTTCTTTTTACGATTCAGATCTTGTCCTTGATTCATGAGTGCATCGTTACTAACATACTGCTCGTTTGGCTCATTGGCATATTCTTCTTCCACTGGCTGTTCCATATCTTGTCCAATTGGACGAATTATCACAGCTTTGTGATGTTCTGGTTCTACTTCATGTGAATGACCGCCAGCCATGCCTGCCATTTTTAGCATCTGTGCCAACTGCTCTGCGGCTGCTCCATCAGCTGTAACGCTTAGAGTTTTGCGACCAGTCTTGGTATCCATACTCGAATTGATACTCATTCCTGACTCTGCTTCAGGTGCCATGCTACCCATTGGGCTCATGCTACCTGGCATGCCACATTCCTCAAGATCTTTTTTGTTACCAAAAGGATTCTTTTTCTTGAACGACGGGTAGCCAGATGTCTGTGTGTAAGCATTAGAGGCCGCTGGCTTTTTCTTGTCGTCCGTGGCTTTTTTCATTGATTCTTCTTTGTCGCCATCTTTGTCCATGTCCAAGAAGTCAGGTTTCTCGCCTTTGCTTTCATACATGCTACTGCTCCAGCATTCTGCAAAGCCATGCTTGGCACACATCTCGCCTTCGGCAGTCATGTTGCATGATGCTTCACCTAGTTTCTGTTGTCCAAGTCCTGCTAATCTAGCAAGCTCATCTAGTTCACGTGTTTCGGAGCCACCGGTTAGGAAGCCTTTCATACCGTGACCAATGTCTTTGATATCATTTTTCATTGTGCTCATGAAACTTTGTTTGTCTGTGGAGCAACTGTTAGTAGGCCATACATCCATATCACCATCGCCAACATGCACAAAGCACTTGTTGCCTTCAATACGATCAATCTCTCCACGCTCTCCACGATAGTAAACAACCTGCCCGGGATGTAATGCACCAGACTCTTCAATTCCATTGGAATTGTCTTTTCTATTCAGATAGCCGGCGCCGCCCATTTCATCAAAGAAACGATCACCGATCCACTCGTACGGATCTCCATCACGTGCTTTCTTCACACCATACGGCATGTCATCAAAGTAATAGTCGTAGAGCGCATGATACAGATCATCGTCTAGCTCACCTGTTTCCATAAACTCACGCACTTCTTTACCATAGCGATGTTCGATTGCTTGCAGTGTGTTTTCTAGTAGAATGCTCTCAGATACCATGCCCATGAACTTCTGCGGTTGCGCAACAGATTTTGTTGTTGTCAGCATAGCATCCATCTCAGCCAATGTATCTTCAACAAAGGTATCTAGCTTGACACTTTCGCTAACACGACCACCTTTGTGCTTGTATGCCTTGGCTGTCACACGCTCTGGACCTGTGTTTTTCTTAGGACGTCCTTTTTTCTTAGGACCGTCACTGGCTTTGGTTTCACCGTCATCGCCAGCATCAGCAAATGTATCTGCCTTGCGTGTGTAACGTGTGCCAGTAGATGTTGTTTGTTTGTCAAACTTACCTGTGCCTTGTTCGGCGCGGTCTTTAACAGACTTCATCATGTCGTCCCAGCCTTCTTGAAGATCAGGACTTGAGTCTTGGCTCCATTGATTACCAGCTGGTCTTGCACCGGTGTTATCACCTGACATACTCGATGATACTTTTAATCGCTGTGGATTTTTTCTAGCAAATGCCATCAATTTTGCAGTAACATTTGGATTAGTACTCCATACAACATCATTGTCTGGATCAACTTCAGTACCATCCATTGGTGATATTTGATCAATCAATGATGTGTCTAGTATAACAAATGCTTGTTTTGCTACGCCTTCTGTTACTGCTTCACTGTCTTTGCTCTGCATGTAGTCACGTGCAGTGTCTAGATAGTCAACTGCTTTAGTAATCTTGGCTTGTACCCACTCTGGCAGATTCTCATCTGCATCAAGAATACTGCGTAGTTCTTGTGCGGCGTCTTGTGCTGTTTCAAGATCTTGGTCAGCCATCTCGCCTTCGCGATCATATTCGCCACGATTAGCTGGATCATGACTATCTTCTTTCACAGGATATTCTTTGCCATCTACACTAAAGCTGTCTTTGTGCTGTGCTTTGGCTTTGGCCAATTCGCCCGAAAATTCGTTGCCTTCTTTTTCTTTGGTTTTGCCGGCACGTAGTGCGGCCAGGTCGTTGGCATCAATCTTGCCTGGTGGTGGACGTAGTCCTGCAATTTTCTTTTGCTTGGGACTCAGCATGTCTTCATCTACATCAGCAACTGTCTTTTGGAATGATGCTTTGCGGGGGCCACTGGGCATCGCAAGTCTGTTGGCCGCAGTCATTTTGATTGGTGCGTTTCTTTGTGGTGAAGCGGTGCGCGAAGGAGCTGAATCAGGGTCACTGATTCCCTGGTCACCAATTTTGTGTCCTGCATAAGCACCAGCAATACCACCAGCCACTGTGCCCAGTCCTGGTACCACACTGCCTAGTCCTGCGCCAGCAATACCACCAGCCAGGGCGCCTTTCCAACCTTCTTCAACTTCTGTGTTATCATACTTGTCATATTTTTTTCTAATAGGATCAAGATCTTTGCCGGCTTTGCCTGCCTTGGCCAGGGCTTCCATGCCCTGTTTGCCGTACTTCTCATAGCCTTTGGCGGCGCGGCTCATGCCTTTGTCTTTTTCAGCAAGGTAACGTTCATTGAGATGGCGAGCAAAATCACTCTTAGATGGTGTTGCTAACTCATTGAGAATGCTCTTGGCAGGTTCAGGTTTAGGCTCCAGTGCAGACAGTTTGCCTAGTATGTTATAAATGTTGTTGTGTTTGCTCATCTTACTTTCCTCTTGGGGTGGTGTTAGGTTTTAGAACACTCTTGTTGTTCTGTGGTGCTTGGTCTGATGTCTTGGCGGCTTTTTCTGTGGGAACAGTTTTGGCCAAGATTGCATCGTTTGTGCCTTTGACTTGCTCTTGGCGTTTTTCTTTGCCTAGTTCTTTCAGCAGACTTTCAACACGCTTCAGGCCAACATGATTCTGAGCATCGCTGTCCGCATCACTCATCTCAGGAGTGTTTAGCAGTGCTTGTTTTTCTGAGTCAGTTTCAATTGTTTCTTCTACACCATCATGACCAGGTGTGGTTATGTACACATGTGACTGTGGAAATCCAGTGGCGCTGCAAATAGCCTGTTGTATCTGCGGTGGGTTGGCTGGGTAGTTGGTCTCGACATCAAACACCTGTCGACCAATTGGGCCTAGCTTGTGGAATTCTTGGCAGCGAGAAATGGGCAGACTTTTTGGCTTGGTAATGTCTGCTAATTGGAATGCAGATAGTCCTTGCTCAATCCTGTCTAAGGTGTCGCCATCTAGTTCGTAGTCTGCTATCTTGATACGGAAAGCATACGTTCTTTTGCTTTCGGTAAGGTAATCTTTAAAAGTTTTCATTGCAGGATCCTATATTGTCTATTTATGCTTATTTGGTCTTTTGGCTGTCTGTGTCTTTGTGGCCAAGTATCTGCGCTAACAGGGCATTGCGGTCTAGCACCACGCCCTGTCCCTCTATTGCTGCCGGGGTATCACCGTTTTTGGCCGCTGTTTGATCAAGCCTAGCTTTCTTCAGCTGTAGATCAACCATGCGTAGCTTTTTGTCTAGTTTGGCTTGTTTGGCAGTTATTGCATGGCCCAGTAGCACACCTGCTGTTTGGAATATAACTCCTGCATAGCGTGGCTCTACATTCATGCCTAGATCCATTAGATCGTCAAACTTGTCTTTGGCCAATTTGGCAAGCTCGTCCATTTCAGTGTCGGCTGTTTCAAGATCCCGCACTGTGGGCAGTGCCGCATCAATCTTGTCTATAGCACTGTCTATAGCAAGTATTGTTTCTCTGTGTTCTTCAAACTCAGGCACAGGATCTCCGTCTTTATATGAGTCAGGATCCGGCAGATCGAATAAGGCTTCTAATTTTTTGGTCATGCACGTATTTACCGTGGCTTGCCTTTGTGGAATATTTGATTTTCGGTAACCACTCGAAATTTCATACCCTGTTGTGCGCACCAAACAGAGGCTGCTTGCCACTTGGCAGTATTCAGTGCTACGTATGCCCTGTCACGGGTACTGCGAGCACTTTCCAGTGTGGTTTCGGTGCTAGGTTTTACTTCGATCACTTCTGCATGCTTTTGTCCGTTTTTATCCATATAGATAATCAGGAAGTCTGGAATATAGATTGTTTGTTTGTTGGTAAATGGATTGCGATACGGAATGTTTATCGGCTCACTTGCCCACTGCAAGATACTAGGATTATTGTCACAGAATTGCATAAACACAAATTCCCATCCTGACCTATAGGTAGGTTGTCCTTTGCCTATATACTTTTCAGGATGGCTTACTTGAAATTTGCCTTGTGCATAGTGACGTGCCATTGGGTTAAACTAGAATGGTTCTAGCTATTGGATTGGAAGTTTTTAAATTGTTGTTTAGTCCAAGCAGGCTGGTGCCAACTCTATTTAGATTTAAAAACACCACAAGATACTGATTTAGCTCTCCACGTGGTATCCGTTGAAACTCAGTCAAGATTGTCATAGGATTGGTATTTTGACTGGCACTGGTAAAAATAACTGCACTGGCTAAAATCTGTGCGGCAGTTTTGTTATCAGCAATAGTCTCAAAGAAACTTTGAATTGCTTCGTTTGTGTTTTGCGCCACGTTGATTGGCGGCAATGATAGATTATTAAAATACGCAGACGGGTTAAATGAGGTATCTTTAATGCCAGTGGTGATTGGTCCTAGATTAACAACTTGCATTAGGCAAAGCTCCCATATCCGCCGGCAGGTCTAGTTTGATTACTTGGTGGGCTTGCATCTGCTGAATCATTCATGGTTGCGGCGCTATCACTGTATTTCTTGGGCGGATATCGAGCTGCCAGATTGTCTGTTTCGGCCTTGGCTGCTGTTGCTTCTTCTGCTTTCTTCTTCTCTGCGGCATTTTTTGCATAGGCAACTATATTATTAAACAATGGTGGAAATGCCGGTACAGGTGATTGTGCGTACTGAGCAATCTGTTGTCCAACTGCTGCTCCATTGGTAGTTGCCTGAGAACTATTTTTATTAAATGAAAGTAATTCTTCTGGTTTTTTTCCAGTTATCCCACCAGCAATAATACCAGCATTTTTAATTGCGCTAATAGCAGTGCCTAGGTTGCCAGGACCAATGCCTCCACGTGCAAGAGCTTGCCCGGATCTCACAAGACCGCCGGCGGCGATTAATTCTTTGCCGCCATCTTTGCCGGCGATAGTGCCAGCCTGATACAATAAATTTGATATTGCAGGAGCATCTATTTTACCCAAAGGATTACGACCTCGGATTACCTGACCAATCAATGACGAGCCAATACCCAGTGCTACTTTGCTAAACACACTGTTATTGGTTTTTACAGGAGCACCGGTATTAGTGGTACCGGGCATGTAGCCCTGGGCACCGGGTCCATATGAAAAGTCTCCTGCATATGTGTATGCACCTGATTGTGAATTTTCCTCAACACTGCCACCTTCTGTGTACCGTTCAACTGCTTGACTTACCTGCACTGGTTGTCCATCCTCATATGTAACTTCTGTGTTGGGCGCAAGTCCTGCTGAGCTGCCGCCACTGTTCGGAGTCAGCGTACTTGGTGTATTGTCATAGTGTAACAGCATGTCTGCACCAAAATTTTCGGCTGTAAAAAATCCACTGGCATAGGTAACTGTTTCAAACTGCACTGTCATGTCCTGGTCCATTACTCCAGTTCCTTGAGCCATGTCATGCTCTCCATGGCGGAATGAGGTAATCAATGGATTTTGCAAGGTTACTTCACTGAACTTCTTTTGATGGAAACTGTAGATTTGTATGTTATTGATCAGGCGAGTGTCAAATTTTCCATCATTGTTTCTGAGCGTATATCCCCAGAGGTCAGTTGCTCTAGGAAGATACTTGTGTGGAGCACCGTACAATGCATCTGTATAATCGCTGTCCCTGTAGTAAAAACTATAGTAGTCATACCAGAGTTTTCTAATTGTGTCTGCACCATCGTCATGAAACTTGATGGTCACAGGATCATATTTGAGTTTTGTTTGCACAAGATTCACTCGATTGTATGCATTCATTGTTTTTACTTCTGATGTGAATTTTGGTAAGCCGATATTCTTCACCAATGCACCAACTTCGGATGTGTCACCATTTCCCCGTGATCCTTGATACATACTATGCTCAGTGTTTAGATTAAATCGTACATAGAATAAAAACTGATACTTAGGAGCCAGGCGATAGTTACCGGTTCTAAATATATAATGCGCATGGGCATAGTCTTTCATCTGCGAATCGACTGATATCCCTTGTAAAAAACTATTCATGCTCATTGCACTGTATTCCTATTTCTAATATTTATGCCGTAAAAAAACCCCGCAATTTGCGGGGTTTGAAGTTGTCATCTGACTCAATCAGATTAGTTTACTGTATCGCCTGCTAGACGTCCAACGTCTGAACCCACACCAGATCCAATCGGTGTTTGTACGGCATTGTCATATTTGATAGTCAATTGGATCTTAACTGGGTCATTGGTGCTGTAGTTCATCTCACCATACTGTACCTGTTGCAAGAAGCAACCATATAGTTCCCAAGTTTCAAGTACGTTAGGTTGATTTACGCCATTACCACCATCGAGCATTTCGATTCGCATGATAAACTTGTAGTCAAATCCGGACACAGCAGAAGCTTGTTCCATGAAGTCAAATTGCTTTTGTAGTTGTTCGCCAATCAAACGAGTAACATTACCAGCTGCATCGTCACGTAGATTAACTGTGACGTCTTGCCATTCTGGTTTGCCAATCATTTTGATCTTGCTGTTGTAAGCATCGATAGTGATATCGCCAAACTGTACTTGTGGGCGAGTAACATCCATTACTTGCTTGGTTAGTTCTGATACTGGTTGGCTTGTACCAAACTGCTCAAAGCTGACTCTGAAGCGATATGCCAGCTTTGGCATCAACAGACCTTGAGTTGATGAACTCTGGTCTGTTGCCAGTGGAACTGTGAATTTTGTTAGTGATCCTACGGACATTTTATTTGTCTCCTATACTTTTATTTAGCCTAACTGTGGCAGTGATAGAGCAGCGTTAACTGCTCTATCCTGTCTATTACTTCCCAGCTCCACCTAGTGTGCCTGGATTCTTCAATCTGATTGGAATGTAGATAAATTCAACGGCCTTGACAGGCTCAATTGCGATGTCTACATATAGTTCATTTCTAGCAATACGGTCTGATGTATTATTAGATGAATCGCACACCACAAGATAATCGTAAATTCCGCGTTTAGCAACCAGGTCATTCATTGCACCCTCAATTGCTTGTTTAACTTGGTCACGTGTGATCTTGTCATTGGGCTCAAACAAATAACTGTTACTGATGCCTGCTAACATACTACGAATGTAATTTACCAAACGTGACACGTTCACTCGGTCCATGCTCTGTGGAATTGGACTACGTGTTTTCTGTCCAAAAATTGCAAGACCTAGACCTGGCAAATTAGCAATCGGATTGATACGTAGGGTGTACAGTGTATCACGCAAGCTCTGGCGAACACCAATTCTATTAAACAAGCCGGTTGTGTAATCAACATAACCCACTGCTGTGGCGTTGTCAACTAGGCCACGACGTGCGCCTGCTGGTGCAAACCACTGATAGCTAATGTTATCGCTCTTGATAAATCCACGCAATGCCATATGACTTGCGGGCACTACAACTTCGTTGCCATTCAAATCATTGGTTAGACCCGATGGATAATAAATTGCTGCATACACATCTGCTGTGGTTGCAACTTCGTTACTCCAGGTAGTTAGATCAATTGCATTAGGCTGTAGATCAAATGGTGTATCACCAATGATAAAGCCTGTGTTAGCACGATCATTATTCAATGCAGTCATGTTAGCCAACAGTTCTGGGTAACCTGGTGCAACGATCAAGTTAAATGCATACTGTTCTTCACGGATTTCTGTGTTGCTGTCAATTGCGGCACGTAGTGCTTTAACAACCATGCGGCGCTGAGCCTTGTGTCCCATGTATGGACTTCCGTCTTCTTGTGTTCCACTTGCGGTTACCCAGGTCGCTGCATAATCAGGAATTGTACCAAACTGATTTGTACCTGTGTCATCTGCATCAGGGTATGTATCAGTTGTGAATGCTTCGCTCACATACTGCTTGACGTTGAAACCGTTACGACGAGTGTTCCACAGGATGGTGCCACGTGGGTATAAACGAAAATCTGGGCAGTCAAGATCAGTATAATTGCTCAACAACATTGTTGCTACTGTTGGGATATCACCAGTGATTGGATCAACAATACCACCAACACTTGCGCCGGCACCATTTAAGCTGGCATCCCAACGTGCATCAGCAAACAAAATACCATTTTGTGTTACACGGTCAACATTGTTGATTGCAACCCACTTGCTGCCATTATAGCGATAAATCCTTGGATAGTTTTCTAGGTCGCTGGTGTCAACCCATAGATCGCCAGCAACTACACCGCTACCACTGGTTTGTAGTGTAGGCTTGGAAGCAGAAAAAATTGGACCATTATCGTCAGTTTGGCTTAGGTTATATCCTCGAGCATCACTGGTAACTGTGCGATAGCCTTTCCAGCCATCTGTGCCGCAGATCAGTACGTCTGCTTCAACTGCGCTACCATAGTACCATAGTGTACCATCATCTGGTGCAATGTATGGCTCTTCTGAACTTTCTGTGTAATCTAATAGAGCCCAGTTACTGGCCAATAGTGATCCAGCATAGGTGCCAGTTGTCTCAACTGTAATGCCTGTAGTGGTCGAGGTAAACCCAGCATTAGTCAGTGGGTTACCAGTACCAGCAGTTGTATCTATTAGATAGATATCACCACCAGCTTTGTGTGTTAGGCTAATTGCACCACTGCTTTCTTTTTGTGCAAATACATTTGGTATTGCAGCAGCAAGAATCAGTCTAACAAAACCATCAACACTGTTCTGAGACAGTGTAAATGTATATACATCAAAGGTACTCTCTCCTGGTTGTGTTACCGCTAATGTAAAAGTATGACCAATCGTAAATGGTGTTGTGCTTGCAGGAATAGCACCTGTTACCTTTGTTACACCACTCTTGTAACGATTAAAAATCTTAAAAGTTGCTGGATATTCTTCAAAAGAAGTTGACTCTCTTTGTGTAGTATACACCACAGCAAGAACTCCAACTGCTAACCCAAAACCTCCACCTAGCACGTCTAGGCCATATAATGCACCTGCACGAGAAGCATATACAGGTGCCGCAACAGATGCAAATTCACCAGTCACTGTGCTAAATTTCTTAACAGCCCAGTTTGCACCAGTACCTGTTGCAGATGTCTTGATCCACAAACTACCAGTTGGAGCAGGAGTGTCTTCGCCTGTGGCAAATGTTGGAACTTCTGTATATTTTCCAAACTCAAGCAATGGAGCATATGACTCAAGTTTGTCATCTAGGCCCAGTTCGGCAGCGCCTGCATCATCAACGATTGCAACAATACCGTCGGCATTGATACCATCGCTCATTGCGTCGCTGGTTGCACGGATTTCTAAACGTCCGTTGGCGTCAATAAATGCACGAACGCCATCACCGTAGTTTGCTGCAAATGCGGCGTTAATAGCAGTAGTAACTTCAGTACCAGTTGCATTAGCGCCAGCGGCGGTGATAGTCACTGTAACTGTGTTGATTGTGATTTGTGTATTAGCAGGCGCTTCGTTACCTACATAGGTAGCGTATGCACTTTGCACAGTAGGCCATGCTTTTTGCCATTCTTTGGTGCCAACAGCAGTCCAAACATTACTACTATCTTTGTAGAATAGAGGATTATTAACGTCTTGTGGAATGATAGCGTATGTACCAATTTCTCCTACAGAATCTTTAGGAGTATAAATTGTTACTCCTCCGGATGGTAGATTTACATCGTCGGCACTGGTTAATACTGTTACTGTCTGGTTACTAAACAATTGCGTGGTAGAATTCCACTGGAATATACCATATGATGTGTTGGCTAGGTCAAGCCAAGCAAAAGCATTCTCGACATCGCCTTTAGGACGAACACTGGTTGCAGTCAGTTGGTCCATGTCAATGTCGGCTCTGATCACATACATTCTATTGCCTAGTCCCATGGCGCTATACGCAGCCTGGAGACCATATTCGTTTTGCTCATGTCCGTGGATCGGGGATCCAGCGGATGTCTTAAATACTGGATAACCAAATGCTGTGATTAGTTCACGCTGACTGCCATATGCTTGTAGCTTGCTTGCATTAGCTTTGGTAGTTCCAGCTGCTGTTCCAGATCCAGAAGGAGGAGTTTTGTCTTGCGCAGTAGCCAACACCACCATTGGCACCGTGCCATTGCCTGCTGGTACATATTGACTTTCGTCACTTACTGATACGCTTAAACCTGGGGATACGAGAGTTGCCATGTTATTTTCCTTTGACAAAATACATTGTTAATGATATTTATTCGGATATGGTTTTTTTTGGCTGTTATGGTGCCCTTTGCAAAGGTCTTCTCATAAATAGAAGTATGAGACCTTGGTGCCAAACCTGTAATGATCGTGTTGTAGCAGTTAACTACATCAAAGAAGATGTGCGACACTATCGCAAACAGTGCGATGTGTGTTTGCGCAAGGGCAAAAAGATCAAACCGCAGCCGCCGTTGTGGGCAAAGAAAGGTTACAAGAAAAAACCGCACTGTGAAAAATGCGGTTTTGTAGCAGAGTTACCAGACAAGCAGTTACTGGTATTTCATGTCGACGGTAACTTAAAAAATACTGATTGGGTCAATCTCAAGACAGTATGCTTAAACTGTCAGCCAATGGTTTATAAATCCCGTTTGCCGTGGAAATCGTCGGACCCTGTACCAGGGTTCTAATAGTAGAATAGAGTTCTTCAATCCGCCCATTGTTATTAATAACGGTATCAAACTCAGCTCCTGCCCAGCTGGTTTCACTTGCATGGATAGCGTTGTCTGTTAGCCAGTGTTGTGCTTTTGTATCACCCTTGTTGGCCATGCAAGCAATGTCATACCAATGAGGAATAACTCCTCGTTGTATCCATATGATACGCCCGCCTTGTTCTTTGATTGCTTTGATTTCGTTAGGAAAACGCACATCGCTGATAACAGTATGGTCGCTACGTCTAGCCAGACGTGACTGCAATGCCGCAATCCAAATGTCATCATGGAAGTGCTGGCGACAAACTTCTGTACCCCAGTACTGTAGGATCCAACGTGGGGTCAAGTGTGGCATTTGCAATCGTTCGGCCCACCACTCATCTACTTGCTCGCGCCAGGCACGTGCTTCGGGGGTGCGTCCTTCGATCAGTTCTCGGTCCCACCCAAATACTGCCGCCACTGCATCTTTAAGAGTGCCTGCAAAACTGTCACGTCTAAATCCATGAAAGCCAACCAAGTAATCTGCGGCTGTGTCTTTGCCGCTGCCGATTAAACCGCAAATGCCTATGATCATAAAAAAGCCCCTAGTGTATAGAGGCTATTTTTACATATTAGTGTAACAAAGTCAAATTGTTATACGCCGTATTTATTTTTTTTAGGTTTAGCAACAGGACTTGATTTATGAGTGTCATCAAGTTCTTTACTCTTGAGGTCGCCGTGATTTAGATCTGTGTATTCTGCTCCAACCACTTTGTATGCTTGTTTAAGCATGTCTTGCTCTTGTTGGGTATAAGGATGTGTAGATTTCTTTTTACCAATCCAACTTTTTGCATCCATGTGTTCTATTGGATCTTTTCCATTGGCACCTGCTACAGCCATTCCTAGCCTATAGGAAGTGTAGTCACCGCTAACATGTTCACCATCACCATAGACATTCAATCCTGCGGTGGGATTTTGCTGTCGCTTGGATATTTTACCATCTTTGGTTTCTGTTACTATTTCAGTAATTTTCATATTACCCAATTACCCATGTTAGTGGTTGGCTACCATCGTAGTAGCGTTTGAGTTCTTCTTCAAGAGCGTCCATTTCAACCTTGGCTTCTGCTTTAAGGGCTGTGCCATTTAATGTAGTTCCACCCTGCGGGCCTGCAATGGTAGCAAACTTTTCACGTGCTTGGCCTAGCATGTCTTTGGCCACTGCCAGTGCATAGTCTTGTATCCATGGAAATGTCAAATGATCATTGAGTAACATGCTGTCTGGTTTACGATTGTAAACCCATAGCAAAACTGTTTCGGCTGGGTCGTCCGTTGCTGGCGAATACACCTGTGTTCTGTACAGATCTGATCCTGTGATGTTAGTTGATCCAAGGGTACTTAGTGCGTCGACTGTAAACACCTGTCCAGTTCCATCCACAGTTAATACTGTGTATGCATTATTATATCCAGTGACTGGACTGTTAGAAATTGTTAGTACTCCGCCAACCACTATCTGTGTCCACGGCTCGTTAAAGGTCACAGTTATTGTGCTACCTGCCGCAGTACCATCAGCAGTTACTGAAACTGGTCTTTTATATGTGTGTCCAGTGTCAGGAATCTTGCGCACAATAGTAAGCTTCTTGGTCATTGGATTCCAGGTATAGTTCATGTATCCACCAAACATTGTCATGGCCAATTCTTGATACTGTGCAAACAATTCATAGTTTATTAATCCACCAACACGGCCTGCTACCAGCATATAGGTATTCAAATAGCCTGATGCAAAAGGTTCAAATTGGCTTGCTGTTGTGCCACTAACACTGCCAATTCCTCTACGGAACACTTGACGCACTGTCTGTATATCAACTGGCAATATGTATTCTTGTGTTTGAGGAAGAAGATCTAAGAATACATAACTTTCTTCTTCTGCATTCTGCGCACGTTGACGATAGCGCAGTAGCGCACGATCAATTGCAACCTTGTAGTGTGCAGGATCTAGCTCAACATCCACCATGCCATCGCCAAGGCGGAAACGTACATAGTCTTCAATTTCTTTGCGCTTTAATGACGTAGCAGGGTACTGATTTTCGTCGTAGGCAATAGGTCCAGGACCACCTAAACTTTCAGTAGTGATTGCCTGGGTTGCTGTTAAACCTGTTTTGAGAGTGGCCATAAAAAATCCCTGTATGCAGTATTTATGCGCACAGGGATTTGGGCTTGAGTTAGATCACTGTACTTTTAACAACAGTACATCAACGTTGATGCGTCCGTTTAACAGTGTCTCTGTTGCTTTGATACTGTCCATGTACTTGCGCAACTGTACCTTGCCCGCTTTCATAAA
>Ga0209550_10000575_pt1 | contig 34854 bp, 29 predicted proteins | sample LauGreSuBDMM15SN_2_FD_187567 | JGI IMG/M metagenome (GOLD analysis project Ga0209550, IMG submission 187567) | Freshwater lake microbial communities from Lake Michigan, USA - Su13.BD.MM15.SN (SPAdes) (version 5) | ecosystem: Environmental > Aquatic > Freshwater > Lake | place: Lake Michigan... | reverse complement strand
CAATATAAGAGAATAAACCTATTAAAAATACGGTTAATAATATAGTAGAATATTTACTGAAAACCCTGGTGTATATTAAATTAATAATATTTGACATATATATATTATGACAATAGATAAAATGTATAGGATTACCGAATTGTTTTGTAGAAACGATTCCTAAATGTTTTTATTTAGCGATATTATTTGTAGCTAGATTCGCTAGTCGAAACCATACAAAACTCAGGCGCTCGTTCCTGCGCGCTAAACACTTTCGGTCGTTCCGACCTCCCGCGTTCTCGCTATAACAATAATGCGGTCCGGAAAGGAACAAATGAGTGTAAAAATCATAGTATAATAAATTATCACAACATAATATATTATTATGCATAAAACCAGACGTAAACACTCCAATAAAAAACCGGTATTTACCAAAAAGCACTATTTAAGTAATGACGGTATGTTAACCACTGTATGGGGACCAAGCACATGGCATTTATTACACACGATGAGTTTTAATTATCCAATTGACCCAACATGTGATGACAAACGAAATTATAGAGATTTTATATTGAGTTTACAAAATGTTTTACCTTGCGGAAAATGTCGCAAAAACTTGCGAGAGAACTTTAAAAAACATCCATTGAAATTATCCCATATGGAGTCTAGATATACGTTCTCTCTATATGTTTATAAATTGCACGAAATAATAAATAAAATGCTCGGTAAAAAATCCGGCCTAACATATACAGATGTAAGAGAACGATATGAACATTTTCGGTCTAGATGTAATAAATCTATAGAAGAATTAAAACGGGAATATAAAGAAAAAAAAAATAGCTCCGAAAAGGGGTGCACAGAACCACTATATGGTGAAAAGGCGAAATGCGTATTAAAAATAGTTCCCGATAATACCCCGTGCGATACATTTGATATAGACGAAAAATGTATGAAAAAGAAACTTGTGTTGTAATGCATAATGTTTGATTATCCCTTTCATCCTGCGAAACTCCTCCGTCGTTTCTCCGGATAAACTTCCAATTCCTAGGCTCGTCCCGATCTCCGGAATTGCCACTTTATCCTGCGATGATATATCATCTCCGAATAATATAACAGTATATGTATATGTATATGTATACCTAGTCGATACTCCACTTCGACGTTCTCATAAATGAGAACTTGATAAATAAAATAAATACATGGTAAATATATAGAACACAATATATATAATGTCAGACTATGAACCAAATACACATTCCGAAGATATACAGTCCGCACATCCATTACCTCAATCAAATACGAAACTTAAAACGAAATCTAAGATTCCATTTTGGAGCGAAAACCCCAATATAATATTAGATACAAAGTATATTTTTGAGTTTTTCCCCACTGAAACTATGACATATAGTCAAAAATTAAACGCTATATCTAGGTTAATTATTAGCATGACTATAATTGGTGTTATTTTATATCGCAGTGTTCGTATTGTCATAATTTCCGCTATAACACTGTTCTCATTGTATTTGATATATTCACATTATAATAAATCTCATAGCGATAGTAGAGATTTAGAAGGTTTTCAAAATCCAGCCATTGATATGCTTAACGAAAAAAATATTTCCACATCCTACGAAATATTTGACAATCCTACGAAAGAAAACCCATTTAGCAATGTTCTCATAAATGATTATGATTACAATCCAAATAAAAAGCCAGCACCTCCTGCGTCCAAACCGGATGTCGCAAATAATATTTTATCCGAAGCAAAAGCAATGGTTCAAAAATTAAACCCTAGTCAACCAAATATAGCAGATAAACTTTTTCAAGATTTAGGAGAACAATATGTATTCGAACAATCTTTACGCCCTTTTTATTCTACTGCCATAACGACTATTCCAAATGACCAATCCGGATTTGCGGACTTTTGTTATGGTAGCATGATTTCGTGTAAAGAAGGCAACTTATTTGCATGCGCTAGAAATAATGCAAATCAATCAACCCGAACGTAATAATGTATTGAACAAATATTCTCTTATGATTTTCTTGTGTAATAGTATACTATACAAGAAATGTCTATTATAACTAGTAGCTATATGTTTAATAACATGGGTCGAATGGGAGCAGACGCAACCGATAAAACCCAACAAACTATGTATAATACACGCATTACCAATTATACTTTATCCAATTATTTTTCGTCATCCAAATCAGATAGTCATGTCATGTTTGCCACCATGCAACCATCGGTTTCATTCAATGGTGTGAATGGGGGCAGTGGCGTGGGTGGTGGCGTTGTGGATAATGAATCACTATTGCTAAACCAGGCCGAACAAGAGCGCCCGCTAGAAAAAGTGCAATTAATGCAACGTATGTTTGCGACGGTTCCTTATTTAGGAAAAGGCGCCGGAAATGCCGATATAGAATCACAACTTCAACAGGGGGATATTATCGACCATAAAAAAAGCACGTCTACTATTATGGAAAAATCGTTTATGCCATACTCTATGATGGTGACCGATTATAATATGAATGAACGTGTTTCCAATCCGGCGTATACCGTGGAAGAGGTTGCCATGGATGGATGGGTTCGCGGGGGGGCTGATGCTCGTAATCTAGCGTATAAAGGGGGCAAAAAATAATGGGGGGATTTTCGAAGAATCGGTTGCCAGTTCTCCGGAGAACCGGTAAAACATATTATATAAATGACATAAAAATATATGTCGTTTATATTTAATTAGAAGTATACATGACAGACTTTCATAATATTTCCGCGCAGACGTCTATTGATAATACCATTGTATCTCCCGATAACCTTCCATTATCAGAAGATAGCGAACCCGTCGGAGATAAATCATTACCTAAAGACCATCCATACTATAATATTCCCCTCAATTTTAATATAGTAATGCCCATTTATAATAATAATTCCGAGTATCGCGAATGTTTACGCACATTATGTTTTTTGAGATATCCGGAAACATTTCCGGAGGGAGATTTTCCGGAAGGAACAGACCCCGAATCATGTCATGAAATGACATATGATATAGAGAACATGACATACGCATTGGACTTTATATGGCAAAATACGAAAATCCATCCGAGATTTAGCGAATTGTATAAAATGGCCGCGGTGGAAATGATAACCGAAGATTTGGAAGTCGGGTTAGCCATATTATTTTCATATGATTATTTATGTTATTTTTATCCCATATTTCGGGATTATATGGTATATAATAAACATTTTGACGAATCAAATCTGTATTATATAATGTTAAAACAACAACTGTGTAAAAAATAAACTTTGTATATGCTATAGATGACATCTACGAGAACCAAAAATACACCGGAAAATTACGAATTAGAACAATCGACCTTTGAAAAAAATGTCGATTATTGCACCGCAGAATGGCGCGGACCTCCCCCGCAAACCCATTTTCCCGGAGACGGGTTATTAGCCGGAAATGTTTCCAGAACACAATTGTCTAATAATTATTGTGATATAGAATCTATGTTGCGCGGTATTGGTTCTACCAATTTAGTATCACCCCAGTCTCCAATCCAGCCGGAAATAAAATATTTGCAATCTTTGCATATTAGCAATAAATTGCCTTTGTATATTCCGGCGCCATTGATGCTTCAACCAAATCAACGACATTTATTTAATTGAGCATACAATCTAGTATTATATACTAATTAAACTTGACAACAATTTTCACACTTTCTTTTTTAATACATTTGCAGGCAGAAACGGACAATTCCTCCCGTTTCTTGCGCGTTTTATCATTTGCCGAAAAAACGTGTTCTTTATTGTCCATGGAATACTTGCGTTTGGACGTGCTGTTTCGCGTATTCATATCTTTTTCAATTTCGTCATAATTTTCCCGTATAAAGTCTATAATGCGGTTCTCTATAGCCCATTTGAAAAAATTGAGTTGACCTATCGTCGTTTCCATATATTTCTCATTGTCATAGGGTATAGATATACGTTCCCATCTGCAAAATGGGTCGAACCGCTTTTTGGAATACGCCTTTAGCTTGAGTTTATAATCATTATATACTTTGAATCGGGTGAGTTCTATTATCCCGCTGTTTTTGCACGTGGACAAATCATATATAGTATAATATTTTTTCGCATAGTTTGTCACAAACCAATCCACAATACGCAATGATATTTTGGATTCACCATTGATAATATTCATCATTTTATGTATATTTTCTTTGTCGCCATAAAACTCCATCAGATTTCGCATTAAAAGGTCATTTTGCGTATTGGATGAAATAGTTGAAATAGTGGCAATTCCTGAGCTCGGAACGAGCGTAGAAATTGGAAGTTTATCAGAAGAAACGACGGAGGAGTTTCGTATGGATATAGTAGTCATAGTAAACTAGCATACGGTGCATTTTTTATATAGATTTATATGAAAAATGTTTATGGGGTAGGATTCACAATATGGGGTCAATTTTTATAATTACTTTTGTTTGTATGTATACAAATATTATACAATGCTAATAGAGTGTATTTTCGATATATTATTACATTGTTGTAAAACCAATTCATAGGAATAATTGCGTTTCATCATATTACAGTCTCCACAACAAGACCGACAATTCTCGGTCGTATATCCAATATCATTATCAAAACGGTCTATACCATTTTTATGTGTTTGGCTGGGGGTTTTACCGCATAAATAGCACGGTTGTAAAACAATTGTTCCATAAAACTGCTGATCTATTTCTATTCCATATCTTTCTAAAGACCTTTTATTATATGCACAATAATGCACAACATGATGGTCGGTGAAAACTTCTGGATATAGTTGACTACTGTCTTTTGTATACTGTGCAATATGTATTGTGCGTTTTATAAATATATCGTTGTGTGTTGTTTTTTTCATAAAATTACATATAGAACAACATGATACACTGTTTTCTAGAGTATACCCAATTGCATTATTTTTTCTATCTACTCCATTGAACCCAACCGTATTCATACCGTTGCAATAGCTACAATTTTGAGATATAATATCCATATAGTCATCTATACTTAATTCAAAACATAACGTACGTTCGTCTGCATGTCTTTTATAAATAGCATAATGATATTGTTTTGATTTGTATCTGACATTTACTGTCCATTCTTTTTTCTTTTGTTTGCGCTCTTCTTTTGCTTCGGCAATACACGCCTTCGCATTCCGTTCTTTTTTATTTCTATTTTTGTCATACATTTTACATTTTGCTCTGCATGTATAACACATTTTTGTTGTATTCTTTTTTTCACCAATATATTGGTCAATATCTTGGGATTTATGACATAGCGTACATGTTTTTATTGATGATACCTCATACGTATAATTCATTTAATTGATGAAACTAAAACGATAAATACGAAATATATGTGTAAAAATATACAAATCAATTTTCCATCACATTTTGCAGTTTTTATAAAAAATAATAGATGATTATTTTTTATAGAATAAAATTATAAAATATTCGCATATACAATAAATATAAATGTGTTTAATTGGAATAGGCTCTCGACTACCCCTAAGTTTCCCTAGGGGGATGGACTGTATCTTAACCCGTCTCAGGTTGCTTAGACCTTCAACAACGAGCGATTACCGTTCAGTCTCTGACGGCTAACCATAGACTAGCATATAACAAAGGCGTCTGTAGGTTATAACCATGCGGATTGCCCAATCATCAACATTATTACTATACCCGAGTTCTATTCTCGGCCATCTGCGTGTTTCCAATACAGACTTAGTAGTTGAGGCTCTAAGGGGTTTCCCGAACAACAAGTAATCTTGCAAGGATTTCTCCTCACTAACAACTGACCATAATACAGGGGTCTAACCGAAGTTTCCACAAACATTGCCTGTTTGTTTGTGGCGGGTTGTTTTTCTGAGCATGCTCATCCAAACTACTAAATTAGTTTGAAAAAGCTACCCCAGCCATTCCACTCATGACACGTAAAACGTTGTAATTAACCGCATAGACGCGGACCTTGGAAGTAGCAGTTCCCGAAACGGCACCAGCAGAAAGGACAAGCTGAAGGGTAGCATTGTCGATTCTGGAGAAGTTGCAGGTACCAGATGGTTGGTGTTCCTCAGGTCGGAGAGCGAAGGAATACACGTTGATACCAGTATCGGGATTGCGGGTATGGTGCTGGAATGGTTGCACGACATCGAAGTAAGAGCCTTCACGTTCCGAGAAGCGGTCTTGGCCGTTGAGTTGCAACTTGGCAGTGACAACTGGGTTTTCACCCCAGCAATGCATATCAAGAGCAGTCTCGGCAAGAACAAATGTTCCAGCATCAGACAAACCAGATGCGCTAGCAACTCCACCTTCTTGGGCGAAATCGGCTCCCCATCCATTAGAGGCATAACTCACATCTTGGGCACCAGCCATTTGGAAAAGGCCGCTGGTAGTTATGAAGTTAGTGGAACCAGAGGTTTCAGTTGGTCCTCCGAAAGCATGGATAGCATTTGGAAGAGCATCAATGGCGTCAGTGTAGTTGAATGGTTGGGCACCAAGAGTCTTGAAAAGAATCGATTGGCCTTCCAATGAGGAGCAATAGTCAACGTTGGCATCGGGTTGAACCACCCAGATGAGTTCCTTGCAAGGATGGTTGAAGTTCAACTTAATCTTATTACTGGAAGAACCAACCGATTCATCACCAGTGAATTGGAGTTGTTCAATCAGGTATTCATGGGGGTTCTGTGCCATCTTTCTGCGTTCATCCGTGTCAAGGAAGACATAGTCAACGTAGAGGGAGGCTGCGACCAATGAGGATTGGTATGCAGTAGCAACCGATTGAGTTCCAGTATTGGCACCAAGAGACTTGACGGCCCACAAGCACTCACCAATAGGGCGGAAATCAATGTTAATCTTGACTTCATGGTATTGGAGAGCAATCAATGGGAGAGCCAGACCTGGGTTGCGACAGAACCAGAAAAGAAGGGGAACATAAAGAGTGGTCTCTGGCAAAGCATTGCGAGGAGCGCACACTTGAGCTGGACCACCGTTGGCAGCGCAAGGTCCAGAGACGTTGGCGAAACTGGGGTCAGTTATGTAGGTTAGTTGGGTAGTGTTGCCAATTAACTTGAAATAACCGCGCTTTTGTTCGGCGGGAAGGGTGAGCTGATTCCAGATGTGCATCCAATCACCATATTGACGGTCAATTCTTTGACCACCAATCTCAACTTCAACTTGGGCAATCAATTGCTCGCCAATGTAGTCCAACCAACGAGCATAGACACCTTCTTCGCCACTCTTCTTCATCTCCTGGTTAATCTCAGGGAGAGTAACCTGGAGGTAGGTGCGGTATGCAAGGTCTCCGTTTCTGGAGATGGTGCAGGTAACTCGGCGACCGAAATCGGCTTGGCCAGAGAAAGTCTGCTCAATGCTTTCCATAGAAAAGTTGGTGTGTCTGCGATAAGATACCTTCCAAAAGGTAATTTCAGGGGTTCCAGTAAGGAAAACGTCTTGTGCGCCGTAGGCGACTAGTTGCATTAGTGCTCCTCCCATAAAAAAGTTCGGGTATATACTATGTAAAGAAAATAATTTCGGAGAATTGCTAAATAATTCTATTTTTATAAATTGCTAAATAAGTATTTTATTATTTCTAAATAACTTTAATTATTATTTAGTAAAAACGCGTTTAATCGTAGTGAAATATTAGACCGCTACCATACCATTGTAATATAAATGTATAATTTCAATTGTTTTGTATGTATTATTCGTAAGCCAATAATTTATTTGATTTTTTAACACATCTAATCGGGTGGCCCATTCTTTTGTTTTAAGCCTATTAATTGCTAAAATGCCCGTTTTTTGAAGCTTCCAACATGACGATATTTTTATGCCATTTTTATCAATATAATCATCTGGGTTAAATCGAATAAACACAATTGGTCTATGACCTACATCTCGCGATAGTTCCATTAAGCGTTTGTTTTCACAACTGCAGTCATATGCATTATGCTGATTTTCGTCTTTATCCTTCGATGATAAATCATCTACGGATAAATCTCGAACACTTTCGGTCGTTCCGACCTCCTGCGTTCTCGCTATTTCTATAATAATAACTTGGTATCCTAAATCTAGCAACAAATCGGGTCTTTTTCTAGAACATCCATCTACTACTGTTTTATCCGAAAGCCAAGTCATTTGAGGGTATGTTTCTATAACACTATCTACGACTGTTTTTTCTTTCGTTTTATAATTTCGAGCGATTGGTTTCTCTGGAAACAAGTTTATATAACAATACATACAATATCCTTCATATTTATTTGAACCTTGAGTCAAACACCATTCCGATAAACATATTTTAGCAAATACATCTATCATTCCTGGTTCTCTGTGATTTATACAATATTTTGCTGATTTTATGTTTTTAACATTATATATAGCTCTCACATTACATCCGGTTATAAGACATTTTGTATGAAACACATCCACCATTGTTTCGGTTTTATGTATTGAACACATTTTAGCCCGAATATTTCCGGGTTCACTGTATGTGGGGTTTTTATTACATCCGGTATACTCACATCGTAAGTGTTTTCCATCTATCATCGTATCCATTTTATGTGTTGCGCAAAATCTCGGCTGCGTATCTTCTAAATACTTATACGACGGCATCTTTGTACACCCCGGGGTCTCACATCGCTTGTGTTTTATATCTATCATATCCGGCAATTTATGGGCCGAACAATAAGCCCCCGTTTTTTCACCCTCTACATTGAATTGTGCTATAAGATTGCATTCGGCATGTTGACATCGTTTTGAAACCACATTTATCATTTCCTCCGTTTTATGTTCCGCGCAATATTTAGCAATAACGCTTCCCACATCATTATAAATCGGCGTGGTATAACACCCGGCGGAAGCACAACGCTTGAGTTTAACATTGACCATTCCAGCCAATTGATGCGCCATACAATATTCGCCTTTCGTTTGTCTGGGGAAATTATATATAGCACGTTTATCGCAAGACGCGCACAGTTTATCAACTACATTTAGCATTCCTTCCAGGCGATGGGTTGCACAATATAATCCTTTGAGTTCTCCGGCTATATTAAAATAGGCACTTTTATCGCAATCGTCAGCCGAACATTTAGGCATTTTAGTATAACGTATATGATATATGAATGGGGGTATATATACATATATATGAGAATATAGCTTTATGTATTTTTTGAAAACTACATAAATAGAACATGCATATATAAGACCATATATGCGCCTAAATATTAAAAAACTATCGGAACACGCCCAAATACCCACATATGGCTCAAAATGCGCCGCAGGAATGGATTTATATTCGGCGGTGGATTTGACGGTTCCACCGCAAACCCGAAAGCTGGTCAGTACGGGGATTTCCGTCAGTTGGGAAACCCAAGAAGGACAATGGGATGAGCACCCGGATAAATATTACCTACGTATTGCACCACGTTCTGGGTTAGCCGTCAAACATAATATCGATATTGGAGCCGGGGTGGTGGATAGCGATTATCGCGGGGAGATTTTCGTGTGTTTTATCAATTCGGCGGACAAAGAATATGTTATTCAAAGGGGAGATAAGATTGCCCAGATGATTTTGACCCGGTTCGAACAATGTAGCGATATCATCTTGGTGGATGAACATAGTATAACAGAAAGGGGGGAAGGGGGGTTTGGGTCTACTGGCAAATAAGATAATAATGGGGGTATTTATTGAACGGTTTGTGGAGATAATTGCATATTTTGCAATATAAATGTTGCTAAATATTCTTCTTGGAAAACTTCTACTTTGTTTTCGTGTTTTTTGGAAAAAATATATTTATCTTGGGATTTTTTCACCGACCAGCCGTCATTGAGAGCATTCATTACAAAAATCATTTTTTGGAGATGGAGATTATCTATGACGTCTTGTGGCATTTTTCTTTATATATTTAGGACGTTTAGTATTTTTCCGGGTTTTACGAACACGGGAAATATGTCCGTATTTTTTCGATTGGTAGTTTCGGTTCTTTTTATTGCGACTGTTGCCTAAAAAATAGATTCGACGAGTATAATTATTACCGCCCTTTTTTTGCGCTTTACTACGGAACCCTTTTGTTATAATTTTTACTGTTTTTTTAGTAATATCTGTAAAACTATTGCTAATACCAGAAGCAATACGATTCAACATTTTTGGTTTCAATTTGTCGTTATTATTTACGGTTTGCACATTTTGAATAATTTCGGCTTCTATATCATTAGAAAACCCGTCCTCTGTAATTGGAATAGCAACCGCTGGAGGTTTTACCCATCCAAATATTTCCAACATTGTCTTTCCAATAGGAGTAGCATCTTTTTCTAATATATTCTTTAATTGCGTGTCATACTGTTGCATAGTTTCTTTCGTTTTTTCTACAATAAATGGCGACGAGGTTCCATATTTCTCTTTCATCATTAAAGAAAGTTTAGCCGTTTTTTCAAAAAACTGTTTTTTTATTCTTTGCAATTCATCATAATATGTTATTGTTTCCGTCTTTTTTTGGGTTTTTAACGCAACAATAAAATCATCCGGGTTTTTGTTTTTATTTAATAACGTTTTTAGCCATGTAACTGGGGTAAACGCAGATTTAGAGCTTCTAGAAGCTCTAACATTTATAGCATTTATAGGGGAGTTGGATATAATTTGGTCAGCATTTATAATAATTACATTGTTTATTTCTTTTAACTGTGCCATAATAGTTTCTTCCTGTGCGCGATAAATATCTGCAAAGTTTAAAAAATAAATGATATAATCCTGATATCGTTTTAATAACGGTAATATAGAATCTTTGTATAAATATACATTGCCGACGTTTATTTCCGTATTATCTAAATATGCCATAATGCGCGGTAGATTACTCAAAATGGTTTGAATAGATTCAACTGATGGAACATAATTATTTTTTAGTGTTTCCGTTGTATCATTAGCGCATAATAATGATACTGCATTATCAATGGATTTGGTTATAGCATTCAAAAGTTCTTCAGGAGAACTATATGGTGATGTGCGTGATATATTCATTTTTCTCATAACATCATCCAATATTATAACGATTTCGTTTAATTTATTTTGACAACTAATAACTGGGTCTCTTTCTGGTAATAATACACTTAAAAAATGTATTCTAGAACAAACGTCATCTTGGTCATCATTATCTTCATCTACTATACCGGTATTGGAAGAATAATACCTAGCAACGGTTGGTATATTCATGGCAATTGAATAAACATACGCCAATTGGTCTCCAGATAAATACAATGTTTTCTTATGTAATGTTTCATTGAAAAACAATGTAGTTCTTGCACTACCGTGGTCTCCGGTAGACTTAAGCCTAGTAATAAAAATATATAGATATGTTTTAATATTATCGGAGTCAATTTGTTGACTGTTCAATATGTTAATAATCTCGTTTAATACGGTTTTTAACGTAGTATATGCTGGCATGTTTTTCGAGGATATATTAGTATAATCCTTCCCTGTTTCACTATAATACAATCCATAAGATAAAATAGCTACACTAAATCCGCCAAATGGTAAATCCACACATATATTATTTATTGTTAAACATGTAATGAACTTGTCATCCGGCGTTGTAGTTAATCCAGTTTGTGGATATGTTTGGGTTGTCAATTCATTTGAATTAACCTTTGTTAACCGAAGCGAGAACTCTATACTAGGTATGCAATTTTCATTCAATAAATTACTGTATACATAATCATACATAGATGTTCTGGACTCATCTAGTGTTATTGAATCATATAGTATTTTACTAGTTCCGTCTGGGAGTGTAATCGATTCTGGAACTAATTGTAATCCTAACGCCCAATTTCCGTCCGCCAATTCTTTCGCCGAAATATCACCAGCACCTGCAGGGTCCCATAAATTGCAAAGAGACTTTAACATCGTTATAACAGATTGCCATTGAGACTCTTTTTGAATACTCATACACGCGTCCAATATACAATATGCATATTCGTCTGCTTTTAGTTTTTCAAAAAACTCATTTAAGTTATTTGGTTTGGAATTATCAAAGAATGCGGTTCTCTCTGCAGTCCAAGTAGATGGTAGTTGTTCATTGAAATAATAATATATATTATCTATATCACCGCAAATATTACCCAATAAAAAACTAACTTTGACTTGTTCTTCAAAGTTTGCGGGAGATGAACTATAATAATTATATAATATATCCGACGTAGATATAGATTTATTCGGAAAATGCGTTGTATAATTTCCAGCCAAAAATCGTTCCGCCATTTCTAAAAATGCGTAAGACATATTTTTGGATACGATAGTAGATGGAAATATTCCATTCCGGCCTTTACCAAAATCGTGCAATGAATCGGGAATACCATATTCCAATACCCATATCAAATTTGAAATAAGAACATTATCACCGTTTCCACCTGTTGCATTGAAAGGTTGTTCTCTCTTGGAATACGGTATAGTCTCTGCAGATTTTTTCAAACTCTCTACTGATGCTTTATCTGTTTCTATTTCCATATACACGGTCTCATGTTCTAGTGGTTCAGTAATATAAATAAGCTCTGAAATAAACATGAATAATTCTTCATAATAATTTCGAGCAATATTTTCAAGTTCCATTGTAAAAAACTTGCATTGTAAAATAAGAGATGCCGATAGTTGGTGTGATAATGTAAACCCATATTTTTCCATGGTTGTTTTTTGTGTAATTCGCGAAACTGAATCATTTATCATATATGGTAATGTTAACGGATGACGACTATATAGGGATTTTTTATGTGGACTGATTTTATTTTTTGGTTTAATACTTTTAATACTATTTTTACGTGAATTTGTTTTTAATAAACTCATAGACCTAGAAGATTTGGGATATTTTACTATATTTCTTACGGCACTACGACTTAACGATTTTTTAAGTGAATGGTCGGGATTGAATTGTGTATATTGTTCATATTTTCGTTTTGATGTCATATATAATATAATTATATAATATTATTCCATTCAAACCAAACAATTCCGCATAAATCAACATAAAAACACCGAATATTATATACTATCCCCTTTATCATAATAATGCAAAAACAACCAACAAACAATCCGCAACCCCCGTCGAAAGGTACAATCGACGAAAAACACACTGAAATGCTAAATCATTTTCACACAATCGAAACCGAAACCATCCCCGGATTGATTACAAAAAAAAACGATTTAAAACAACAACTAAAACACGTCCATAAAAAAAACATCGATGCCTATATGGAATTGAAAGACCAGATTCGAGCGGTTTCGCAACAAATCCGCGATTTACAATCGCTCCGAAAACAATATTTGTTGGACAATTCCCGCCATATTTTCGACTATTTCGAACAAAAAAAAAAGGTATCTTCCGGAGATAATGGCCAAAATATCAATGTTCTCAATTCCTTCTTCAAAATAAAGGCGAAGACCGAAGATGCGTCCACTATGGCCGGAACCAAATATAGCCAATCGAAAAATACATATCACGCCTATTGGAAAAATATAAACAATTCTATTTTGAATATCCAAGACTTTGTTGTTCCATCCGATGTTTGCGAATGTTGTAAAATCGGAGAACTGATTCCACAAGACGAAGAAGGAATACTCATATGCAATAATAATGATTGCGGACAATTTGTTGCCTATATTGTGGATAGTTCCAAACCGTCCAATAAAGAACCACCCAATGAGGTTTCCTATACGGCATATATCCGACTGAACCATTTCAAAGAAATCCTCTCGCAATTCCAGGCGAAAGAAACGACCCAAATCCCCGATGAAGTAATAGAAGCTATTCGGGCGCGTATTAAAAAAGAGCGCATAACCGATATGACACTGATAAACTACGATAAAATGCGCGATATTTTGCGGAAATTGGGACTCAATAAATATTTCGAACATATTCAATATATCAATTCGATTTTCGGGATAAAACCGCCGATTATGAACGAGGAATTGCATGAAACCTTGTGTGTTCTCTTTATTGAAATCCAGAAACCGTGGGCGGTTCATTGCCCGGCCAATCGCACCAATTTTTTCAATTATACATATACACTTTATCAGTTGTGTGTTTTGCTGGACCAAGTCCAATATTTGCCATATATCCCTATGATGAAAGACCGAGAAAAACAATTAGAACAAGACATGATATGGAAGAAAGTGTGTATGGATTTAGATTGGGAGTTTTTTCCGACGGTATGATTTTTCATGGCATTCAGAGGGATGATGGTGCGATATTCATTTATGTTTCAGGATATACTTTGGACCATTTGTTCGTTGGAACTACTTGTGGGAACCGGATGACGGATTTATGCGGTATACGGCGGGTTAATGCAACCAATTCCCCGTATTTTTGCACAACTTCGGAAAAATGCCGAAAATGAAAAGTTTCGATATTGTCTGTCGTTCCAGTTCCAATATATATACAATAGGCGTTTCCGGAATGGTTGTCCGTTCGAATATTATCATCGATTGTTTCTATGCTCGGTCCTATGCTCGTTCCTCGCATCGGTCCTATGCTCGGTTCTCGCATTGTTTCTCGCATTGTTTCTATGCTCGGTCCTATGCTCGTTCCTCGCATCGGTCCTATGCTCGTTCCTCGCATCGGCACGAGTATTGTTCCCCTATATCTCGAATCGCCATATTCTGTTATTTTTTGTATAGTATATTTTATACCGGTGGGTTTGTGGTATAATTGTCTTCCGACAAGATGGGCGTATTCATTGGATATGTTATGGATTTGCATAGTTATTCTAAATATACGTTATACATATATATAGTTAGAAGAAATGGGTGTGTGTTCAATTTTCTGCAGGATTGTGAGAACGGTATGGTTGGATGTGATGGGCGACTTTCATCCTGCTCTAGTTCTCGCACTTTTCTTCGGAGAAACTTCCAATTCCGTAGCCCGTCCCGAGCTCCGGAATTGCTACTAACGCTTCTTTTTCGAATTATTGGATTTGTTTTTTTGAGATTTGTTTTGAGGATGTTTGGAGAAGGATATATTTTTAGGGTTGCCGGAACCACCTGCGTTAGTAGTAAATGTATCTGTAGCATCGCCCATGTATATTTTATTACTACCATCTTGTAATTTGGTTAATACCTTGCCCAAGTTTAGTTCGGTTTGTCCAGTTATTTCCTGGATATATGTAATAATAACTGCCTGAGTAGCAATTTCTAATTTATCGGTAGGAACAACCAATGTTCTAGGAGGGGCTGTGCCTAATATTTCAATTTTAGATATAGTGGTGGAATCTGTTTCAACAATAGCCCCTAAAATCTTAGATACTGATGCTCCAAAAGTCTCTTCATATACGACTATTGCGTCTTTGACTATGGTTTTAATTGTTGGTTCGACAAATTCACTATCTTTATTGTCAACGTAGTTGTCTGATTTTTTTGGTGGGGTTTGTTTAGTAGCAATATTTTTAATTGCAGAATCTATATCCTTAATAGTTGAAGGGACTGCTGTCAAGACAGTAGGTGAGGGGTTGGTTATTGTAGAATAAGTGGATGGGTTGTTTAAAGTAAGTGAAGAGTCTTCTAAAATGCCTATCGCATGAAGTGTAGATGTAGATGTAGGTGGAGATGTAGATGGAGATGTAGTAGTTGTTTTAAAATATAGTTCAATTACATATTTTTTTCCGGATTCAAATGATGGTATTTTCATATCTCTATATATTTGCTCTTGGTTTACAAACACACTACTTAAATACGTTAATAAGTCATTAAAATCGGTTGGTGCTGCAAAATCATTACTAGCTGTGTCAATAGTAAACTCATTATTTTCAACCACCGCAATGGGCATTGTTTTTCCATCTAATGGTGATATAACCGGTGTATCATTTTTAACGTAAAACTCTATGTCTGGCTTGGTTGATAAACTTTTGATATCAACATATAATGGAATACAGAAATAAGACGGACGGGATGTCATAATTATATTATATATTATATATAAATATAATATATCATTCAAATAGACGAATAATGAACAGGTATCAGTTCAATCCACAACCGCAACAATATACCCATGCGACGATACATCCTTTGCGACCACATGCGCTATAGAATTGCCGATTTCTCCTAAATAAGTATAATATACAATAGATATTTCCAGGAAATCGACGAATCGATGAACTTATACGTTTTATGCGCGGTTTGACCTGAATATTTACCAGGGGGGTGTGGCACATTGACCAATTCTACCGTTTTCGCATAGATTTTTGTTTTTTATATGTGGGTTGTTTTTTTGATAGTGTTTTTTTATGGCGTTTGGAACCGCCACCTCTTATCATGTCTTCCGGATTGACATATATGTTTATTTTGGAAACGTTCAAGGTATTTTCTTTTGCTGGTTTCTCATTTATATAACGAATAACAATGCCATCATATCCAGCAATCGGTGTTTGTTTAGGAGAAAACTTAACAATTTTCGCAATCGAAAATGTACCTGGGTTATTTTGTAATTCAATATAACAAAGTTTGCTTGCATATTTATCAATATCAGATGGGTTATCAATTTTTAGTAATTTTTTATTGTTGATATAATCTAGCAAATCGTTAGATTCAAGTTCTAAACTAAATACATTGGATACAGTTTGCTGCAATTGACCTGATTTAAGTAAATCTTGAGCCGCACTTTTTGCAGTATCTACTATTGTCTTGTCGGTTGTAATATCTATTTTTCTGACCGGTTGTATCGTAGTTGTATAGATTACGTCTTTTTTAGTAGCGCCAAGTAAAACAACGTTTTTTGGGTCATCGTTCTTACTGAGAATATCAACATTATAGCGTGTGTCATCTTTGGGAGTTGCCATTTGTATATTGTATACAATATACAAATAATATTTTTTAAAGTAATCGTATCAATCATCGAACCATACTTTTCTCCATATGAAAATCTTGTGCTAGTTCATCGCATTGTTATCCAGAGAAACTTCCAATTCCTTTATCCTTCGATGATTAATCATCTCCGGATAAATCTCGAACACTTTCGGTCGTTCCGACCTCCCGCGTTCTCGCTACAATCGTTCCAACGTGCAAAATTGCCACTAAAAATCAAAACACAGTATCAAATCCCGTTTATTTATAAAAACCGTCATAGGGTCTCTATCCATTTGCGATGTCCAAAATACATACTCCGTGTCCCGTTCTCCATCCAACGCATCCAATATCGCAAATCCAATACAAAACTCTACTCCTAACCCTTTAAAACAAAAACAGTTTGAATATTTCAGTGGTCTCAACGTCCCTTTTTCCAGCAATACTAACATATGATAATAATGTCTAGGGTTATGGTCTTCGCTAAAATGAACGACTCCTAAATATCCATCAGCCACTTCCGTAAAAATAGTCGACCCGCGGACTTTATCGAAATACGGCGCATTCACCGGATACGACCGAATGATTTCCAATTTCCCCGTTTCTCGCTCGACTCGACCTATCTCTAAAGGACTCCATTTATAAATATATTGCTCCTCCCCCTCGCCAACCACCGGTATCCAATTTTTCTCGCACCAGCTCTCCACCGGAGGTGTTATATGTATCACATTCGATATACGACTCTCCGCCATCGAATAATCCCCCACCATCATATTGTTTTTACCATTGGGCGAATAATCGACATTGGTTGCGATAAATCGAACCGACGAACCATCCGCGCCTAAAAATATACGAATATCTTCTAAACCTTTCGAATATACCTCCCCCGAATAAACCGGTAAATCAATGTGTTCATCCATTATCCTAAACGTATCCGCCATAGGATTCATGTTCTCGTCCAGCTCACACAACATATTTTTATTTTCTATAATATGAGAACTGGTAGGATAACCATAACACCCATTATTATACAGCCAATAATTCACATACCGCGTATTTAGCCATCGACGTCCATCGGGGGTTTCTAAATATGCCGAAGACGTTGGCCGAAATTGCGGTATAACCGGATAATTATGTTTGACGCGTCTCGAAATCGTCCCCATATTTTTGGTTATAACATCCGCCGAAATCGCCGTAATAATACTATCGTTATGGTTTGCGGCATACCATCGCGGTTGCCACCGTTTGACCGTCTCCGCCCACGTCCAAAAATTGACATCCCATGTCAATTTTTTATAAATGTCTACATATTCCGCGAAATACGTTTTATACATAAACCACCATTGTTGTAATGACACGGCATCTCCCACAAAAAATCCCCCACAAAATCGCCAATAAATGGTATCCGTTAACCCATTCGCTTTATCTATTGTAATTGGTGGAGAACATCCCGGAAACATCAATATTTTATCGAAAAAACTTCTTTTGCTAAATTGGCGCAAATATTCATACGTTCTCTCTTTTTCCCGAAATAAATACGTTATATTAAAATCTATATAAGCAAAATGAGTGGTATTCCACGGATTATGGACAATTGCCCGAGATACCAACTCCGGTTTCGCGTGCGAAATGGCTAAATAATCCGCAGTATCCTTTTCCACATTGCGATATTCCGGAAGAGTATACTCTTGGGTGGCAAGTTCTCGACATACCCACAATTCGGCTTTCTCTATAACCTCTATATGTATGTTTGTCGCCCCATGTAAAAAGGCGATATCGTCGGCATTTTCCGGCGAAACAAAAATATATAGTGGAATACCGATAGAAACCAATTCGGCTAAACGCGCGATATTCCATTCGTCGTTTTTTGGGCAATTTTGGGTATCATGTAAAAAATAGGTTATAAATGTTAACGTGTTCTCCGGAGATGGGTCCGCAACTATCGATGACATTCCGCTAAATGTTATATGTATGATTTATTTATATGTTTTAGAAAATTGATTATATTTTGTGTTATATATAATATCATATAACACATCCCATATATTATTATACAGAATGTCCAAACCAGACCAAACCACTGCCGAAAACGACCTCGCGCTTATATTCGACGTCGAAACCACCGGGCTTATTCCGAAAGGAGAACCCCTTATAGAATTATGTCCTCATATAGTGCAATTGAGTTTTGTGGTTTTCAATATGCGAACGTGTCAAATCGTAAAAAAATACAATACATATATTCATATACCAGCAAAGGTGCAAATATCCGCAGAAATAGAGCGTATAACCGGGATAACCCGGGCGAAATGCGCAACCGGCGTTGTCATAACCGAAGCGTTGGATGCGCTATATGCCGAATATATTCGATGTCGCACCATTATCGCACATAATATCGAGTTTGATAGCAAAATGGTGCGTATCGAACTGGCGCGCAACCCGGGGCGAAAAACCCGGCATCTTTTGGATTTGCTAAATGTGGGATATGAAATCGCCCAAGGAAAAACGCGATATTGCACAATGATAAATAGTATTGAATTGTGTAATATAATGGTTGTGGCAACTGACCGCCGAGGACAGCCATATCAATATAAAAAGTTTCCTAAATTGTCGGAATTGCATGAAAAACTATTCGGAACCATTCCTGAAAACTTGCATGATTCTATGGTGGATACACTGGTATGTCTCCGGTGTTATATGAAAATGGCGCGCAATGTTGACGCGGACTTTGTGTGATACCCTACGCCGAACACATTTCGCAAATCTCTTCATGTTCTTCATTAGCTGTCGCGCGTTTTTCCGGTTCAATAGTGAATTGTTGGGCTTGATGACGCCCTCTTCTCCGTAAATAATAAATACCTGTTTTTAATCCTTTGGACCACGAATAAAAATGCATGGACGTCAATGTGGAATAATTGGGGTCTTCTAGCCATAGATTTAGACTCTGACTTTGACAAATAAACGCGCCTCTATCCGCCGCCATATCTATTAATGTGCGCATAGGAAGTTCCCATACCGTCTTGTATTTGTCGCGTATTTCCTGTGGAATAATTTCGATATGTTGAATCGACCCATTGTTGGAAATAATATTGTTTTTCACTTTTTCATTCCACAATTCCAGTTCCAATAAATCATTCATTAAATATCGGTTTGCCATAATAAACTCCCCAGCAATCGTTCTCCGGCTATAGATATTACTGGTTATGGGTTCAATACATTCATTATATCCCAATATCTGAGAAGTAGACGCGGTGGGCATCGGTGCCAATAGCAGGGAGTTTCGTAGGCCATGCTTCTGGATATCGGTTTTCAATCCGTCCCAATCATATCGATTTGGTGTTGGCGCGACATTCCACATATCGAATTGGAGTTCTCCTAAACTGGCCGGAGAACCGGCGAATGTTGAATAGGCCCCGTCCAGTTTCGCCATATCGCATGATTCTACCAATCCGGCATGATAGATGGTTTCAAAAATCAATCGATTAATGGTTTTGGCTTCTTCGCTTATAAAAGACAGATTCATCATCATAAATACATCGGCTAAACCTTGCACGCCAATTCCGATAGGTCTATGGCGCATATTACTCTTTCTCGTTTTTTCGGTGGGGTAATAGTTCACATCGATAATGCGATTCAAATTATAGGTCACAAGACGCGCGACTTCATGCAATTTTTCATAATTGAATACGGTCGGAGTTTGGGTGGTATCTACGAACGCAGGGAGGGCAATACTGGCTAGATTGCAAACCGCTGTCTCATTTTCGTCGGAATATTCTACTATTTCGGTGCATTGTCCGGTTAATATACCATTGAATATGCCCATATGACGCTTTGGCTCCGTAAAACAATACGTATCGTCCCGCCGACCCGAATCGACTATATCAACAATCTCTATATCCCATAGTTGACGGCAACCGGGAATAAAATTATATACAATACTATCTTTTATATTTATACTATTGCATTTCAACCCCAAATATTCTAAAGTAGATAAACAATCTTGTGTCAAAGATAATTGCCATACGGTTTCATCATCCGGCAATCTACTAAGTTTCGCATCTACGCCACAATATTGCAGATAATATTTGGCCTCCTTCAATCTACTATATTCTGCCGTTATAGTCAAATATCCATTGACAATAATACCGCATTCATCAAACAATTCCGAAAAGGAACGCATGGTGGATTCAACCTCCGGAGGTATAACTGGAAAGGTTAATCTCACCAATTTATCACCGCGTTGTAAATCGGCTGCGTCGCGCATCTGCACCGATGGCCCTAATATCTCATCCTGAATAACGACATAGAACTTGTGATATTTCGTGCAATGTAAACTTAACCCGGTGCTGGTTTTGACTTCAATCAATTCTTGGTCTTCTCCGGTTTTTCGAATGACCACTTCGCTCCATTCCAACCCGTTCCATACGGAGACGGTTTCATTTACAATAGATTGAATGGGAATATGGCCTCGGTCGGTTAATACGAGCGTCTCCGGGGCAACACATAAATTGGACGATTTAATTGTTCCCACATTTTTCTGATTCGACTTTTTATTACATGCATCTTTATACAATATATAGGGTGTTCCGGTTTCCATTTGCGCATCCAATACCTGGAACCATAGGTCTCGCGCTTTGACCGTTTTGCGCCCTTTTTCGGCACGTTCATATCCTTCATATAACTCTCGAAAGGCCTCCCCGTATACATCCGATAACCCGGGGCATTCATCGGGACACATTAGGGTCCAAACCCCATCCGTCTTCACCCTTTCCATAAACAAATCCGGAACCCATAATGCATAAAAGAGGTCGCGCGCCTTCAATTCTTCGTCGCCGTGATTTTTCCGCATTTGTAGAAAATGTTCTATATCGGAATGCCATGGTTCGAGGTAAATCGCGAATGAACCATTGCGTTTTCCTCCGCCATTATGCACCAACCCGGTTTCCAACATATAATTATGCTGGTCTCGCATTTGTAAATCATATACCACGCCCGAATAAGAGTGCTCTCGATTGGCAACAACCGGAACGAGCCAGTATTTGCCGTCATCATAGGATATACAATTCGCCGGCATTTTCCCAATACGAAGATTCAAATATTGCAAATCAACGGAAAACTCGGGTATATCATCACTATTTCCTAAACCGGCGATAAGTCGGCGTATTTTCGGAACCGGAAGATTTAGCCATCTTTTCCCAATCTTTATAGATTTATTCGTATAAAAATCACTTTGGGAAAATGGTAATACAGTGGTTCTCTCCCATCGAATCATATTGTAATAATTCATATATCTCACTTCATATGGTATTGCATTCGCCGCGAAAAATTGGACCAATTCGTCGACTTTGTTAGGGCTATGTAGAATAGATACCCAATGTTGGCGATTGAACTCATGCACCCTATTTACTAAATCGTTCTCGAAACTATATTCGGAGTTTGTCATAATATGTATTCCCGAAAGGATGATACCATATATATAACACAATTCTTCGGTTAGCTCGGCGAAATCTTGCACCATTTGTGGAACAACATGCACTATATAATCTCCTGGCGAAACGTCTTTTGCATCCACCCACTCCAATTGCGATAGCCCGGCGCCGATATCCGCAATCAATTGCATGGGAGAGACAATATGTTCATGCGGTTTTTTCACGACGTAGATTGGATGTTCCGGAGTTATATGCATAGATAATCCATTAAGAGCGGTCTTTATTTCATGTAGTTCTCCACTATATATATGTTCTAATATTTTTTCGACAGTTTCTACACTACCTGTGCGATTGACAACCTCGGTTATTCCTCCGACGCAATTTTCGATGCGAATGGGGCCCTCTTTCGTATAAATAAACGTATTGGGTGTTATACATTGGTCGACATATTTAGCCGTATTATTAAATACCCGGAGCATCGGGACAATGCCATTCGACGACCCATTTGTTCCGCGAATATGACTCCCCGACGCGCGGACATTATGGATATGTAGCCCAACCCCCCCGGCCCATTTTGAAATGAGAGCACAATCTTTCAGAGTGTTATAAATGCCGTCAATGCTGTCTGACTCCATCGATAATAAATAACACGACGATAATTGAGGATGTGGTGTTCCGGCATTAAAAAGAGTCGGGGTTGCATGAGTGAAATATTTTTGCGACATAAGGTCATACGTCTCGCGTATTTTAGCCATATTTTCACCGTGAATACCTATAGCAACCCGTAGCCACATATGTTGCGGGCGTTCAATCGTAGTCCGGTCCACTTTCATCAAATAGGCTCTGTCTAGGGTTTTAAATCCGAAAAAGTCGATTAAATAATCCCGGCTATAGTCGCATAATGCATCCAATTCTTCGCCATTTGCGCAAACCGTGGTATACAGGTCTTCGGAAACCAATGGGCTATGTTTTCCATGTTTATCGGTATATCTATATAGCTTTTCCATGGCATCGGAGAACTTCTCAGGTGTATTTTTATGATGATTCGAAACCACAATTCTTCCTGCTAAAGTATTATAATCGGGGTGAGTACTTGCTAAAGATGCACATTGTTCCGCGGATAATTCGTCGATTTTTGTGGTAGAAATACCGTCATATAATTGGTCTATGACTTTCATAACAAGCGATGTATAATTCAGTTTGATTCCGGCTTCTGCGCCCAGTTTTTTAATACGCTGTAGTATTTTATCGAAAGAAACGATTTCACGTTCTCCATTTCTCTTCGAAACATACATTTCATCCATTTGAATGTCTCCGGAGGATAATGCCATATATTGTATTATGTATGAATATTACAATATATTTATGTCGTTTTACTTTATATTTATTGCGGTGGTATTCTGCGAGTCATCTTTATCCTTCGATGATAAACCATCTACGGATAAACCTCGAACATCTGTGATCGTTCCTCTCACTGTTCCGAGCTCCGACGTTCTCGCTGATGAGGACTTTTTCGAGCCATATATATCTATATTTGTATAGACAATGAGAACGCCTAAACCCAAAGGTAAAAATAAAGGTTCATAATAATTCAAATATGTCCAACACATAACAAAAATAACCGGAAATATTTGTTGTCTAGGCACGAAATTATAATTTTCGGATGTTCTAAAGTATATCCAAAATCCACTACAGATAACGGAAAATACTACTTTTGTTGTATAACTAATATAATTATCCAAAATCATACTATATATATTTTATCCTTCGATAATAAACCATTTCCTGCGATGCACAACCATAAGATAAATAGCGAGAACGTGGGAGGTCGGAACGACCGAAAGTGTTCGAGATTTATCCGGAGATGATTTATCATCGAAGGATAAAGACATTACAATGACTCACCGCATTCATCCAATTTAATCAAACAAATCCCTACGCCGGGTCCGGTAGTATATCGATTATCGATTGTATGTGGAATCGGAGATTGGTCTTTATCTTTCGATGATAAATCATCTCCGGATAAATCTCGAACACTTTCGCTCATTCCGAGCTCCGACTTTTTCATTGTTAATACACCCCGGTCTTCAATATCTGCACATTTTTCGACAATCAATTTCGGTTTTTTAACAGTTGCCCGATGGTCATATCCCGATATACGCTCATTCGATATCGTTTCCCATATAGATATAAATGATGGAACGGCCGATTGAAACCATTCGCGATTGCGTTGGACGAGAACACATGAAATCTCTTGTAAATACCAGTAATTCGTTCTATATAATACATATTCGTCTTTCAATTCCCGCCGTTTCTCGACAATCCACTGCGCCGTTTCCTCCATTGGAACATCCAGTGGCATATATACATAATGTGGGTCGTTGTATTTCCCATCTTCCGCCGAATATTTTTGTGCGGCATCGGCAACTAACATTTTGCGAACAAAATACAATACAACCCCTTTATATGTGTGCTCACCATTCTCCGCATAATATTGTTCCGCGGTTTCATATTCTTTGATACGCGTCTCAACAAAATCGCAATATTCTAAATCGCAGGTTTCCAATTGCACTTGCATTTGCACCCAATATTCCTCTTTCGGGATACCGGTTATATCGCGATTCACAATGTTTTTGATTTCTACCATATGGCCATAACGACTATGTGCGGGGTCGGCTACAATACCGTCGGGCGATGCACCTATAAATGGATATTGCGCGTGCGGAATACATCCATAATAGGACAATGTTGCCGAAAACATACGCTCATATATCGCCGCGCTAACGGGCTCGTATTTTACGCCCCAATGCATCGGGTTTTCCGTATTGATATTTCCCGAAGAATGGTCCATTGACAACGGTTTGCATTTCTCGTATATCAGACTGTTTTTTTGCGATTCCGACCCCAACGCTTTATATATATTGCTGGCGGTCAACATCCCATAACGGTTCTCATACCACTCCTTCGTCTTTTGTTTTGTATCCGGTATACTGTTTATTCTGGCTATACTGGATTCTATGCGCAGTTTTTCTTCTGTCGAACGAGCACCCGCATCGTAGTATATATCACACTGTCTCGGCGGAATCGTATTGTATTCCGCCATGTATCGGCTATACATATTATCGACAAATCGAACAACTTCCGCATAATCTTCTTCCGTATCTGAACATATACAAGCGTCATTCCATATTCCAAATAGATGGGCGGTTATGTCATTGCATATATTTTTATAAAACTTGGGGTCGACCATATCTACCAATTGGCCATATATGCAATCCTCCATCAATTCCAGAACCGTTTCCTCTAATTGTTCTATTTCGGTTTCTGTCAATAAATCTATCCAGGTTTCAAATGTATTCGGTGGGGATGCATCATCATCATCATCATCATCATGAATGGATATAACGGTGTCCGTCGCAGGAGGCTCGGACATCTCGGGGGTTATCTGAAAATCATTATTGGCTTGCATTTTTTTAAGTGTATATTATTACTATATAGACTTATATGTAAATTATTTAATTCAATTTTATATATTAGTTATTACACCTTTTTACGTTTCAAACGCCTTTTTTTATATATTTTCTTTTATGCATTTTACCTTCTTTACCACACATATCTTCGCTGGTTCTTGCTGTGGCACAATAATAATATTCAATATTTTTATTTTCACTGATACCATTAACCAGCATGTAAGAATTAAACTTTTCTTTTTCAGTAAATAATGAGCATTTACCAAATTTACTATCATCATTATCTGTAATAAAATGTTTACAATTCAAACAAAGTTTTGGTTTAATTACATTGAAAGATAAAACTTGTAAAACGAATAGACTTAATAGAGTAAAAATATAGGTCATTTTATTACTTAATGAAATATATTTAAGTTATAATTAGAAATATTTATATTCCAAGTCGGCATTTGAAATGTTAAAGGTGTAATAGCGAGAACGCGGGAGGTCAGAACGACCGGAAGTGTTCGAGATTTATCCGGAGATGATTTATCATCGAAGGATAAAGTGGCAATTCCGGAGAACATCTCGGTGAACGAGAATAGTAGTTTCACAGGATGAAAGTCTATAAGGACGCGCCATCCTTGGATGTCTCCACAATTTGATTCTTTTCCGAAATACGTTTAGGGGTCAATGATTTCAATGTACTAACGCGTTTGGTATCGATGATTTTCAATGTAAATGTATGGGATGCACTATTAAAAAAAAGCGCCGGGATACTGGTTATTTCCCCCGTATCTTTGTCATACACTACGTCTTTGGTCTTTTGCAACTTCGCCTTTTCCAAACAATTTATGAAAAACGCCTTCAATGATTTAATATCTTTTGATGGGTAATTATGTTCTCGGCCATATTTTTCCGCAAATGCGTGCAATTTCTGAGTCTTTACGGTTTTATCCAATTTATTCCACGAATCGCATTTATTCTTTTGTTTTTCCGTTTCTAATAATGCATCTATAGCATTCATGTTCACCGCATTTGTATAATTAGGGGTTGTAGACATATTCGGGTCAAGCATAATGATAAAGTAGTATCTTTATATTATATACAATATTATGTTTATCTCGTTTTCGATTTATATATTTAGTATCCGGGTTTAATATCCGGGTGTAATATCCGGGTTTAGTATCCGGGTGTAATATCCGGGTTTAGTATCCGGGTGTAATATCCGGGTGTAATATCCGGGTTTAGTATCCGGGTTTAATATCCACGTATATGTTTGTTATATAATATATAAATCAACCCAATAGTATATAATGAGTAAAACCATAGTATTACCCGGCAGTGATTCTCCATCCCAGGAGAACACATCCCGAGAAACGCCATTGGAAAAGGAAAAACTAAAACGTGTTATAACACATACAAAAAAATGGGTGTTTACCGAAACTGACTATGAAACGGCGAACCAATTAAACATCATACGCGATATATTGTCTGGCAATACCAATAACAATGCCCATCGCATTATATTGCAACAAATAAATCAGAAAATAGCGGGATATAAAGCCCAAGATATAACAAAATCCATCTATGACCCAGACCAATTCATATCTTTAAAAAGTGTTATACAATTATTACTAGAATCCGAACTACACTGCCATTATTGCAAAAAAGACATTAAAGTTCTCTACGAGGTGGTTCGCGACCCCCTACAATGGACCCTCGACCGTATAGACAATGATTATGGACACAATGAGGAGAACCTATTAATATCATGTTTATCATGCAACTTGCGCCGTAAAACGATTGACCATGGTCGATACGAGCTAACCAAAATATGTACGAATGTGGTAAAACTTTCCTAAATAATATCTATCTGCAAAAATACACATAAACCCAATGCAATACTATTATTATTTAGACGTATGTCGCAATTCCATAACAATTTATATCCAGATAATTCGAACCTAGTTTCACATCCCGGCGCCGTCCACTGGTTATTATCCCATCATGAGAACATCCATAAAAAATTGGATTTTTTTTATCAAACAAACAAGGTTCCCAATATCATTATTTATGGCTCAACTGGAACCGGCAAAAAAACCATCGTATATGATTTTTTGAATAAGATATACAATTCGGATAAGCAAAAAATAAAATCAAATGTAATGATAGTCAATTGTTCTCATGGAAAAGGAATCAAGTTCATTCGAGAAGACTTGAAATTGTTTGCGAAAACAAATATAAACTCGAATAATGGTGTATTGTTCAAATCCATTGTTCTCCTAAATGCCGATTTTTTAACGATAGATGCACAATCGGCATTGCGCCGTTGTATAGAATTATTTAGCCATACTACGCGATTTTTCATTATTATTGAAAACAAAAATAAACTGCTAAATCCAATTTTATCGCGATTCTGCACAATTTATGTTCCCGAATATATCGTGGATGGCAAAATAATCAATTTACATGAACACGTTCTCCGAGAAAAATATCCAATAGAATCTATTACGGATGAGCAATATTATTATATTGCCAATAAACTGAATGTATGTTTTAAAGAACCGGTATATTTATCACAAAGAGATATAAACGATTTAGTATGTCATTTTTACGAACGCGGGTTCTCTTGTTTAGACATAATCAAATGGATAAACCAAACGCCATTACTATACACGGAAGACAAATCCATATTGTGTATGAAATACCATAAAATACGGCGTGAGTTCCGGTGCGAAAAGATGCTGATGTTTTATTTGATGCTATCTATCAAAAAAACTTTTGTGTAAAAATAACGTAAATACTTTATCAATAAATCTTACATATGGACGACTTTGTTTTATCCAACTTACAAGAATCCCGAAATGAATGGTGTAGTCGATTATTGAGTATTATGTGCCCTCTAGTTATAGAGGGTGTTCGGTCTATTTTTAACGAAGCTTGGAAGATGTGCGTAGATAATCGAGAATCGACGAAATATCTAATGACTTTTCAAAATCTATTATCGAAAGTGGACAAATGGAACTCGGTTATAGTAGAAGAAGAACGCAAGCGTATTATTGAACGAAGTGGATGTAATTATTTAGAAGACTTGATTACATGTGTGCATATTATACAATTAAAGGTATTGACATGTATCCGTGTGGGAAACAAACAGAAAAAAATCGACATATCTATTCCTAAATTGGACCATTTTATACATAAAGTATACATCAATGTCGCACGTAAAGTATATAAAAATGTTTATTTGTTTGAGAAAAATATAACATCCTTGCAAATACAAAAAAACAATCGCGAATTAGAACAAATCGTCCAGGACGCTATACTAGTTGCCATACGCGAGAGTATTCCAACGGAAGCCATTATTCGTGCATATATGGACGAAAGTGTGGAACATGAAGAAGAAGTCATTATAGAGAACTTGTTAGAACCCACGGATAATAAATCGGAAACTACTATAGAGAAAATAGCGGAACCCACCGCCGAGCCAATTACATCCGATAGTGAAAAAATCGCAGAAACGATTATTACTCCCACTGCATTGGGCGTAAAAGACCTGGACAATAAAAATCCGATAACGCGTATTTCATTTAATGACTATGACTCCGTAGCGACACTAGATTCCAATAAAATAGAGACCGTCTCTGCCCCCAAAACCGATGAACGTCTGGAAGCCATCAGTGCTGACCGCGCATTTAAACGGAAACTGGAAGAAGAAATAAGTGATGATGGCGATGATGAACGTATTAAAATACATACGGAGCCGATTGATTTAAGTGGATTTGATATATTGGATATGGATGGAAATATATCCAATGCAAAACCGGTCGAGGATGAGATTTTACTGGATATAGAGGAATTGTAATGTTCTCGTGAGCGAGAACACATGAGGTCGGAACGACCGAAAGTGTTCGAGATTTATCCGGAGATGGTTTATCCGGCAGAAGGTTTATCCGGCGATGGTTTATCATCAAATGATAAAGAATCATTCATAATATTTGTATAATATATACAAATATTATACACATATTATGAATAATATGGATTATCGGTTATATGTAGAAATAATACCGCGCAATTTAACCGTAGAGAATGATATATATCCATTTGAATATGAAACCGCGGAACCCACCGAATCTATCTATGTTGGCGATGATTATATATCATATATAAATGCAACAACTCATCCAGTATGTTCTCCCATTCCAAATAGAGTTCCCAGTAGAGAACCCGCGCCATCCTGGAATAAAACGGCGCAACCGGTTGTGGCATATCGTATTTATTACACAACCGAGACAATTCTGTATGGGGTAAATATTAGCATCGGAGTCGTGATTTTTTGCATCATTGTCGTATATTTTTACAAATGGTATGAAAAAAACCGCAAAAAAATAGAAAACGCGCAAATCCGGGAAACCATTCCAAAAACGCCTAAATATAATGGCGTGGGGGAAAACCCTCCGGAACATACAAATTATAATAGTGATTTTTAACCCTTTCCAGACCAAAACGATGGGAAACTGACAATTTTGTTAGTTTTCTACATATAAAGTTTACAATACATTCCGGAAAGGGTTAACGAAATACTATGCGTTAAATATGCTATATAAAGTTCCTCTTTATATGTATTATGGAACAAGTGTTCATCCTATCTATAGCTATAACGTGTTTGTATTTCATATTAAAAATAGTAGAAATGAAATATTTAGACAAAGAGGTCAAACCTTTCAAAACGATTTTTCGCGATACCATTATAGTATTCGTTTCGGCCATTGCATCCTCTTTTGTATATTTCCAATTCAATAAACAAATCAATGACTTTTTCAACATTATTACGTCGACGGCGACGATAAGCACGGCTGCGAATACACCCGTATTCACCGACGAACCGGGGTTTTAATCGTTCGCTCGAGAACATTGCTACAAAATATATATAATAATCTATTTATCATATATATGCAACCCGCTAAACCGAAACGCAAGTATACGCGTAAGGCAAAGCCGTCAATCGTGGAAGCGTCCGAAAAAGTGGCGAAACCATCGTCCCCCAAAAAACATAGAAAAAACGAAGAATATGCTAAATTGTTGGGAGAACTACTGACGATTATGACAAAACGGGGAGATACTATCCGCGCGAGGGTATATCGCCGAGCTCAAGAGTCCATATTGTCTATACCCGAAGATATATATGGCCCGGGCGATTTGGCCGGAAAACCGGGAATAGGTCCTACTATTTTGGAAAAACTACAGACATATGACAAAACCGGAACGCTAAATATATTGGAACGGGAAAAAGACAATCCGGAAAATATATTGAGCGATGTCTATGGCGTTGGTCCCAAAAAAGCCAAAGAATTGGTTGCTAAAGGAATAACTACTATAGCACAATTGCGAGAACGGCAATCCGAAGTTCTCAACGACGTCCAAAAAGTGGGTCTGAAATACTATGAAGATATACTGGAAAAAATCCCCCGGGCCGAAATAGATGAATATACTAAAGTATTCCAATCCGTCTACGAAAAAATCTCGAAAACCACGGAAATGAAATATGAAATTGTCGGGAGTTATCGCCGGGGCGTTGCCTTCTCGGGAGATATAGATGTTATTATAACGGCGAAAAACGCGACTGCATTTAAGGAGTGGATTAATGAGCTGATTTCACAGAAAAATATCATAGAAGTTCTCTCACGCGGACCGTCTAAATGTTTGGTTATATCACGTTTGGCTGCGGAGGGCTCGCGCGCCCGGCGCGCCCGGCGCGTGGATTTTCTATATACGACCCCGGAAGAATACCCATTTGCAGTGTTGTATTTCACCGGGAGTAAGGGATTTAATGCCACCATGAGGGGATATGCATTGAAACGGGGATTATCGCTAAATGAACATGGATTGTCGAAAATGGTGGACAAAAAAAAGGAGGAAAAACTTTCCCTAAATATTGTCGATGAACGGGGAATCTTTGATTATTTAGGATTAGTATATAAAGAACCGAAATCCCGGGTGGATGGTCGCGCAGTTGTCTCGAAAGATGCTGGGGCGGTTGTTCCTGTTATAAATGATAATGATGCTGGGGCGGATATTGGAGAACCGGGGGCGGATATTCCTAAATATTCTTCGAAAGAGAAATCGAACATCCAAGAATCTAATATTCCTAAATATTCTTCGAAAGAGAAATCGAACATCCAAGAATCTAATATTCTTAAAGATCCCGAAAAGTTAGAAGAGTTCTGTACGGACCTATTACAGAAAAAGGGAAAGACTGTATCTTCTAAAAATACTTTGAAAAAAGAATCCATTGGAGAACTTCCTAAAGGACCTAGTATTAAAAAATCGAAATCGGCGAAACTTCCCCCAATCAAAATATTGCCGGATTCCCTAAAGTTAAATAATGTTATAGATTTGAATGATTTGCCTAAATCTCCGCCGAAACCTATTCCGAAAGAACCATTCATAGTAAATATCGAAAAGGGAAAGAAACCGCGAAAATCAAAAACAGAAAAAGTTGCTTTCTCCATGCGAAACTCCTCCGTCGTTTCGCCTGAGAAACTGACAATCACTTCACTCGTTCCTCGCTCAGTAATTGCCACTAAAGAACCAAAGAAAAACAAATCTGTGAAAATCTCCAAGGAACCTCCTATTATTATTCCAACACCAAATCCAAATATTCCTAAAGTTCCAAGTTCTCCAATTCCAAAAATAGATTATGAAAAATTAAATAGTCCAAAAGGTTTGGCTAAACAATCCGACAAACCTTCGCCGACAAATATCAAACCCCCCGCCGAAACTCCCAAAAACAAAACAGCTAAACTTTCCAAACTTCCTAAAGAACCAAAAATCCAGAAACCCCCCAAAACAAAAACCCAAAAACAAAAACCCCAAAAAACAAATATAGAAATATCTCAACCAACTATAGAAATGCCAAAATCTCCTAAATCCCAAGAAACCGCTAAATCCAATATCCAACAATTCAAAAACAATGGTATAACAGTTCTCGAGAACCTCTCACAAGAAGACCTCGCAAATATGCTGATGGTTGCCAATACCAACTATTACAACGATAAGGGCGGGCTGATGACCGACAATGAATATGATATAGTAAAAGAATACATAGAAAAGAAATACCCCACAAATGCAGTCATACAACAAATAGGAGCACCTATTGCCGACCGTGTAAAGAACAAAGTCGTATTGCCATATGAAATGTGGTCCATGGATAAAATCAAACCGGATTCCAATGCACTCGGTGGGTGGATGAAAAAATACGAGGGTCCATATGTTCTCTCATGTAAATTGGATGGAGTAAGTGGATTGTATTCAACGGAAGGTCCTTCGCCTAAATTGTATACCCGGGGCGATGGAAAAGTGGGCCAAGATGTCAGTTTCTTATTGGCCGTATTAAAATTGCCACAAGAAAAAGGGATAGTGGTTCGCGGCGAGTTTATTATTCCTAAAAAAGTATTTGCGGAAAAATATGCTACATCTTTCGCCAATCCCCGGAATCTGGTTTCTGGTATAGTCAATTCCAAGAATACCGACGAAAAGACCGCCGACCTGCATTTTGTGGCATATGAAGTTATTCGCCCAGAATTGAAACCCAGTGAACAACTCGCGAAACTGAAGGCAACCGGGTTCGAAGTAGTCCAAAATGAGGTCCGAACGAAGCTGTCGAATGAAAGCCTCTCGGAAGTATTGGTGGATTGGCGCACCAATTATATGTATGAAATCGACGGGGTGATCGTGGCCAATGATGCTATATATCCCCGTATTTCCGGAAACCCCGAACATGCATTCGCTTTTAAAATGGTTCTTTCGGACCAAAAAGCCGAAGTAAAAGTCATAGATGTATTATGGTCGCCTAGTAAAGACGGGTTCTTGAAACCCCGGGTCCGCATTGAACCCGTCCGATTAGGAGGTGTATCGATAGAATATGCAACGGGATACAATGCCAAGTTTATAGAAGAAAATAAAATAGGTATCGGTGCCATAGTAGAAATCATTCGGTCGGGAGATGTTATTCCGAAAATCCTAAAGGTCATTGTTCCCGCTGAAAAAGCCAAAATGCCCGCGGAGTCATACAAATGGAATGAAACACATGTAGATGTATTACTCGAGAACGCAGGGGAAAATGCGACGGTCCAAGAGAAAAATCTGACGGCCTTTTTCAGCCATTTAGAAGTGGATGGATTAAAAGCCGGAAATATAAAAAAACTGATGGCGGCGGGATATGACACGATACCGAAGATTTTGGCTATGACAAAAGAGGATTTTGCTAAAGTGGGATATAAGACATTGGCAGATAAATATGTGGAAAATATCCGGGAAAAAGTCGCAACTGCAAGTGTGGTTGACCTGATGGTTGCATCGGGGACAATGGGTCGCGGGTTGGGTGCGAAGAAAATCGAGCCGATTTTGGAGGCACATCCGGATATATTGGTTTCCAAGGAGGACCCGGCTACGAAGATTGCGAAAGTCAAGGCGGTTCGGGGAATCGAAAACAAGACGGCGACACTTTTCGTGAAAAATATTCCCAAATTTATAGAGTTTTTAGAGACGATTGGTCATTCGGCGAAGTTGACGGGGGTCGGGGCTCCGCACCGGGTGCGCGCTAGCGCTGATGTGGAGGTAGATGTCGATACATCCAATCCATTGTATGGCAAGAAGATTGTTATGTCAAAAATACGAGATGCGGATATTATTCAGGAATTGAAAGCCCGGGGCGCAACACTGGAAGATACTATAGGCTCAAAGACGTTTGCATTGATTGTGGGTTCTTTGGAAGATGTATCGTCGAAAACCAAATACGCGGTAAGTCATGGAATACCGATTATGACGGTGGAACAATTTAAGGGGAAATATTTGGGATAGAGGTATATTATTATGATTAATTCGCCTTAGAATAAGTTATATACTTATAATAAAACTATTTAAAAATAAAAACGTATAATATATAGAAAATATTGTATAAAATGCCACGTAATTGCGCTCACGAAAATTGTATGATACGGCCAGTCTACAATTTACCAACCGAAACAAAAGCATTATATTGTTCCGAACATAAAATGGAAAATATGATTGATGTAAAAAGTAAAAGATGCATTCATGAAAATTGTATGAAACAACCAGTCTACAATCTACCAACCGAAACAAA